>Ga0115572_10001720_pt1 | contig 17744 bp, 16 predicted proteins | sample COGITO_mtgs_1206_FD_88681 | JGI IMG/M metagenome (GOLD analysis project Ga0115572, IMG submission 88681) | Pelagic marine microbial communities from North Sea - COGITO_mtgs_120607 | ecosystem: Environmental > Aquatic > Marine > Epipelagic | place: Germany:Helgoland, sampling site Kabeltonne... | reverse complement strand
CCAGCCAAGAAGAAGGCTCCAGCCAAGAAGAAGGCTCCAGCCAAGAAGAAGGCTCCAGCCAAGAAGAAGGCTCCAGCCAAGAAGAAGGCTCCAGCCAAGAAGAAGGCTCCAGCCAAGAAGAAGCGCTGACGGAACGGGTTGCTTTGACCCGATCATCGAACTGGGACGGGCGGCAGCTTTCAAGCTGTCGCCCGTTTGCGTCGCTGCTCTCGTGAGGTGAAGGCACTCAGCCCCGAACCCTTTGTCGGGGGGCCATTCGGGGCGTCGTTGTTTGTCTTGGCAGCTGCGCTGGGCAGTGAGGGTGCTTGATAGCAAGACTTAGCGCAAGAGCAGCCTGGTCAGTGCCCTAACCGGGAACCTGGGATCCCGCCCGAACGGAGTCCCCTCAGAACTAGATGAAGATGACTTGGCTGCTATCGGCGTGCAACACGCGTTCGAAGGTCCATTGTTGTACCCACTACCCGTGTTCGAGCTCGACGAAGAGCGCATACGTGTGCGGAGTCTCGGCTGCAAAGTGCTGTTCACGAATGTTGATGACCGTGACAACGAACGTCGACCGCATGAAGATCCCACCCGCATCGCAGAGGTCAGCGCGTGCAGGGGAGCCCGTCTTGAACTGCGGCTTTCCCTCACTACCCCGATTAAACAACCGTTGATCGAAACCGAACGGCATGAAAACAGAGGGATCTCAAGATGGATTAGCAAAACAATTATGGAGCAACTGGCGGTTCATGACAGCGACGTCGCCAGCATCACAACCAGGGGTATCGCGCCTGGCGTTCGCTTGTCACCGCCGAGGTCGGACACCTACAGCGCAACGTCAATCCGTCCGAGGTACGCGGATGGATCAGCATTAACTGCCGGTCAGTTCACCGGTGTTGCTTGTTGCCCCGCTCAGGGGGTTGTGTCGCCCCAAGGGTCAAACAGCGGCCCGGCTGAGAGCTCATCGATGCCGGTCAGCGCCCCGTCAAACGCGCATCAATGATGCCGCCGGAGAGACGACCGTCCTCGTTGAACCGGAGTGGACCACGATGACCGAACTCGTTCGCCAACTGCTTTCCCATCTGGTGAGGACCGAACATCTTCGGAGCAAGCTCAGCGTTGGTGTCCATGTCCCCGAACCCAGATGCAATCACCTCCGCACGATGAGCTACACCATTTCGTGATCTGCGTTCAGGGCCCAGACGATGTGGGAGATTGGTCAGCAACAGCTGGCCGCCGGAGCAGACGACTGAACCCGACCTAGTTGAGGTTACCTCGCACGAGTCCAGTACCACGAGGCCCCGGGCGGTCGCCGGAAGCTGCACCAGTTCCGGCCCCGATCGAGCGCCCGACGGTCACAGCGGCTCTCGCTGACGGGATGCTGTCAACGATTGCTGCACGAGCTGCGTCTGGCCGCAGCAGGCGCCCGGCAACCAGGCGCGTGATGCCAGATTCGATGATGCGACATGCAAACCTGACGTGGCGGGGTGGTCGCTAACACTCAAGAGCCCAGCGAACTCGGTTGAGAGAGGATGCACAATGGACGATTGCTGGAGCATCTCGACTGGCGACGGAGTCTCCCTCGCCCCGGAGGGACTAACCGATCTTTTGGCGGTGCATCATCACCGTCTCATCGACACCTGGCAGGGCCTCGGGCCGGCGCAATGGGCGCACCAGTCACGTAACACGCAGTGGTCCGTTCACGATACGGTTCGACACGTCGCGGACGTCATGGAACGGACGGTCGTCGTCGCAAACGGAGCGCAAGCGCTGAACAAAACCGACTTCGACCCGCGGTCGACGCCTATCGCGTGGTTGGCCACCTCGGAGGGCGAGACGCCCAGTGTCACGATCGAACGGTTCGCCAAAGCCTCGGCGTCCCACCGGGCACGTATAAGCGAACGATTTGCGCAACTAGACACCGCTCGAGAGCGAACGGTGTACGGCACAGCGCACTGGACCGTGAACGTGGTGCACGTGCTGTGGGATTCGTGGCTCCACGAGCGCGACGTGCTAATCCCGCTCGGCCTGCCGGCCGATTCCTCAGAGGAAGAAGAACGACTTGTCGGCCTGTACGGGCTTTTGATGGCGTTGGTGCCCTCGATGCGGATGGGGCAATCAGTTTCCGCGACGATTCAGCTCAATGGCTTCGGCATCCGCACGCTCAAGGTGACCTGCGACGCCAGATCTCTTTGCAGTGCTGAGGTGACAGCTGCCGAGCGTGTGATCTCTGGCGCAATGCCGGCAGTGATCGATGCCCTCGCCGGAAGAGGCGTTGCCGTGGGCGACGCGCTCCCGGGAGCCCCCGAGCAACTCGGGTACCTCGCTGCCTTTTTCAACAGCTCAGAGGGCCAGACTGAGCACGCCCAACCTTAACTCCGTTAGAGGTGCTCGATCAGCTTGAACACCTCGGCGCCGGCCATGTCGTGTGGGGCACCGAGTTCGGCCAAGCGAGTCTGAACCCGCTGACGGAATTCTTCGAGTTCGCTGTCGTCACCAGCCTTCATGGTCGATTCGAACTGACTCACGTGAGCCTCCAACGCATCCAGTTTTAAGTCGACCACCGCACTTACATCCTCCGCATGATCGGGCTCGTCGGCCTCCCACAGCAGCAGGGCGTCGGGCCGGTGATGCGGCACTAGGTGTTCCTTGTAAAAATGCGGGTCGCGTGCTGCCACGATCCCCTCGCAGGCCAGGAGGCCTGCGTGACGGTGATCGGGGTGGAGTCGATACCGCTTCCACGGATCGTGACCGAGTACTACGCTCGGCCGGAGCTGACGAATGACGAGTGCGACCTGGCCCCGCTCCTCGAGGCCACTGTCGAGCTCGCCATCGACAAAGCCGAGAAAGCGCACCTCGCCCGCCCGGTTACCGGCGATTCGGCGGGCTGCTTCGCGCTGCTCTACCTGACGCCGAGCTGCCAGTGCCGCAACATCAACGTCAGCATTCCAGGTTCCCTTCGAACCATCGGTGCACACTAGATGGTGGACGACACATCCATCAGCGGCCCATTTGGCAAGCAGTCCGCCACACCCGAACTCGACGTCGTCGGGGTGTGCCCCGATCGCCAACGCCGACGATGGCGTTGGCATGTTGCGTGACCACTCGGTCACCGACGTCGATGGATGAAGTGGTTGACCGGGATCGTTGGAAGCCATGACGGGAGCACCTCTCGGAGTAGGGGGTGAGTGAGGTCAGACGGGTTGTCGATGTCGATCGACAAGTGATGGTCGAAACGGACCTCGATCGCCGCCGTGTGCGCAGCTGCGCAGTGGCGACGAAAGGAGCCGGGTCCGTATCGAGCCGGGATCGGCAGTGCCGTGGGAAATGACATGACGTTCGTTCCGTCCCGGCGGCGGTCGGGTACGAAGGTCGAGGTGCCCTGGCGAGCGACGTCGACAAGTCCGTGAGGCAGCGGGAGGTCTGCGTGGGTGACCACGACATGATCGAATCCGGCTGCAGCAACCGCCGCTACCCCGTCGTCGACGGCACCGTTCAGACCGAGTCGCGCAGTCCAGAGCACGCGGACGCCGACGCCATCGGCCCACCGCCGAACGTCTGGGTCGTCACAGACCACGAAGACGGGTGTGGCGCCGACCGACTCGACCACGCCGTCGGCGAGCCAGCGAGCCAGGCGTCTCCGATCGGTCGGGGACAGCACGGTGGCGAGACGTTGCTTTGCTTCGGTGAACGCCTTCACGGGCACGAGCACTGCGACATCCACTCGGTGAGTGTAGGAAGTGTGCGCCAGGTCCGTCGCACTACGGTAGGAAGAAGCACACGCAGATCGGTCGATGCGTGGCGGATGGGGCTCGAGATGGACACGCGGACGACACCAGAGGGAACACCGGCTATTACCGTTGGCGTGATAGGAGCAGGATCGTGGGGTACCACGGTTGCGGCGATGACGAGCGCGAATACGACGACTCAGCTTTGGGCCCGACGCGACGACCTCGCAGTTGAGATCAACGAATCTCACACAAACAGTCGCTACCTGCCGGACTTCATCCTCCCGGCCGAGTTGGCCGCCACAAGCTCGCTGGAGGCCATCGTCAGTTCGTCGGACGTCATCGTGATGGCAGTACCGTCGCACGGCTACCGGGAAGTGGCCCGTGCGGCGGCTGCATATCTTCGTCCGTGGGTACCGATCGTGTCCCTCTCAAAAGGGCTTGAGCGTGAATCCCAGCAGCGGATGAGTGAGGTCACCGAGGAGGAGATGTCCGGACACCCGGTGGCTGTGCTCACGGGCCCAAACCTCGCCAAGGAAATCATGCACGGTCAACCGGCGGCCAGCGTGGTCGCTATCGACGATTCCCGGATCGCCGGGGAGCTGCAGCGACTCTTCTCGACGCCGTCGCTGCGGGTGTACACGAATCCGGACGTGATCGGTTGCGAAGTGGCAGGTGTGGTCAAGAACGTCATAGCGATTGCGTCAGGGATGGCGCAGGGGATGGGCTTCGGCGACAACACCCGTGCGACGCTCATCACGCGTGGACTTGCGGAGATGACTCGCCTCGGCCTCGAGCTCGGGGGCGACCCGGGCACTTTTGCGGGGCTGGCCGGAATGGGCGACCTGATCGCCACCTGTGCCTCGACGCAGAGTCGGAACAATACAGTCGGGTGCAGGCTCGGAGCCGGAGAGACGGTCGACGAAATCGTCGAGAGCATGAACATGGTCGCCGAGGGGGTGAAGTCGAGTCCGAGTGTGCTCGAACTCGCCCGAGTGGCAGGAGTCGAGATGCCGATCACCGAACAGGTGGTCGCGGTGTGTCACGAAGGTCGCTCTGCGCGCGACGCACTCGCTGCGCTGATGGACCGGGACGCGAAGAGCGAGCTCCGGTGACCGCGACCGCTGCGCTCGCCTTGCTTTCGCTGCTTGACTAGCGGGATGACGACTGTGGCGCCTGCCGACCTCCAGACCGGGATCACGCTCGGTTCCACCGGACAGCGAGCTAGGTGGTCCCTCAGCCCATGGGGCGCCGTGACGCCATGGGGTCAAGAGCATCCGGTTCCCCTCGATTGGTACATCGCAGCCGATGATCGGTGGCACGTTCCGGCCCGAGAGCCAACGGCTCGCCAGGAGCGAATCGAAGGCACGCCCGTGGTCGAGACGCGAATCCGCATCCCCGACGGTGACGCCGTGCAACGAGTGTGGGCTGTCTCGGATATGGGCGGCATAGTGGTCCTCGAGTTCGAAAACCAGTCCCCGATGCCCTTCGCCGTAGCGCTCACCGGGCCGCAGGCGGTAACTGAGCGACCGTCGGCGGACGTTCCGATCCAGGGAATCGAACTGCCTGATGACGCAATCGTGCTTCCCGTTGGCCACCGCGCCACCGTGCGGATTGCGTTGGAGTCAGCCGATGTGACGTTCCCGCCTGCGGCGCTCGCGAAAATTCCTCCAGCGCTGGCCGTGGTGAGAGGCTGGACGCGAGTCGTCGAGCAAGCGAGCCGTCTCGTCCTCCCCGATGAGCGACTCGTCCACGCCGTGGTTGCCGCTCGCTGCGACCTCTTGTTGGAAGGTCCGGTCGATTCAGTCAACGATCCGGTTGGGTTCCTTCTCGATGTGGCTGAACTGGTCCGCTGCGGAGATACCGCTGACGCCTGGCTCATGGAGATCGTTGAACCCGCAGAGCGTGTGGCCAAGTCCGCAGCAAGGCGCTCGGTTGCTCCTGACGTCGTGGGATCGGCAGTGCAGTCGCTGGCTGCTGCCCGCACAGTGGCTCAGGTGGCGCACGACGATCGCGCTGCGGGCGACATCGACCGAATGATCGAACGCATCGTCAGCCGGAGCTCCGACAGCGATGCGTCAGGCGGAGTCATTGCATCGTTTGCTGATGTCCGCCGAGCAACCTCGGTTGGTCGATTCGTTCGGTCGGTTGAACGCCGGGTTGTCGACGGCGGGCGGTTCCTCAGTGGCGGTATGCCGACGTCTTGGCTTGGCAATAACTTCGAGGTCCACGGGCTGCCAACGTCGCCATCGACGACAGTGTCGTTCGCAGTTCGATGGCACGGTGAACGCCCGGCTGTGCTGTGGGAACAACAGGGCGATACCCCGGTCGAACTTTCTGCGCCCGACATCGATCCGAACTGGCTGACCAGGGAGCGATCGGGCGAGAGCCTCTGGCCCGCACCGTTCGGGAAGCGCCCGAAGCGCACCGGACTCCAGGTCACAGTCGACCCCGACGAAGGCACGAGCTTCGTCTGACGACGATGCCGATTGTCGAGGATTCGCGAGCAAGAACGGTGGCATCAAAAAAGCGAGCGCCGACCCGCGAGATCGAGAAGTCGTTGTGGGCGACAGGCCACGACGTGGTCGTCGGTATTGACGAGGTTGGCCGAGGAGCATGGGCCGGGCCGCTGATGGTCGGAGCAGCCATCCTGCCGCGTGACACTCGAGTCAACGGAGTGCGCGACTCGAAACTATTAACTGAAGCAAAACGCGAGTTCCTGTTCGACCGGATCGCCGACTGGTGTGTCAGCTGGTCGGTCGGCGCTGTGAGCCATGCGGAATGTGATCACCTCGGCATGTCTGCGGCCCAGAAGCTCGCCGCGTCACGGGCGATTGCCGGGCTCACGGTGGCGCCAGAAGTTGCGGTCACTGACGGAGCATGGGACTTCGTGTCACCTGCCGTTCCGAAGGTCGAACTCGCGGTTAAGGCTGATCTGCGGTGTCTCAGTGTCGCAGCTGCAAGCATCCTCGCAAAGGTGGTGCGTGACCGAGAGATGCGAGCCGACGCAGCGCACTATCCGCACTGGTCGTTCGATACGAACAAGGGCTATCCCTGCCCTGTACACAAGGCGGCGATGGTCGGGTACGGGCCGTCTGCCATCCATCGACGTAGCTGGGTGTTCATGGAGAACTACAACCCGTGGACAGCAATCAGGCGGACGCCACCAGCGGGGCAGGCGCAACTGTTCTGAGGCACCATCCTGGCCCGCACAGCTGGTTTGCTCACAGGGGTCAGCAACGTTGGTCAGTGTTGTGACCAGCCAGTGACCAGTTCGCCGAGCACTGAACGAACGGCGTGAGGATCCGCGAGGCGACGCGAGGCGATCGTATGGCCGTCGCCGACCTTTACCGAAAGATCGTTCCCATTGAGTCGTGCGAATGCCTCCTCATCCGGAGCGTCATCGCCGATGTACACACATGCTGCAGCTTTCACCTCGGTGCGAAGCGCATCGAGCGCAGTGCCCTTGTCGGCGCTGCGGGTCATCAACTCAAGCACGTTGCTGCCCACATGGCAGGTGTGTCCGCTCAGTTCGCGCTGCTGCTGCATCGCCCAGTCCAGTGCCGCGCGACCGCGGCGAGGGTCTGCTTCGCGAACGTGCACCACAACACTCGTCGGTTTGCGTTCGATCCAAGCGCCGTCACCAGCTCGCGCTACGGCTTTTGAGAGGAGCGCGTCGAGTGAACGGAGTCGCGATGCCTCAACGTGGGTGAGGTCGACCGAAGCGTGCCCTCGCCGTTCGGCACCGTAGCTGCCCCACACTTCGAGCTGGTCGTCGAAATCGAATTGGCGGAGCCCGGCAAGCGATCTTCCTGAGAGAACAGCAACGGTGAGGTCGTCGTTCGTCGCAAGCAGCGCCAGGTCGGTGCCCACGCCCGGTGTGAGTGTCGAATTATGCGCATGGTCAGTGAGCGGTGCAAGTACGCCGTCGCAGTCCAACACGAGGATCAACGGCCGAGCGAGTTCGCCGATCGACCGGGCGAGTTCGACGGGGTCATCGAAGCGAGCTCGGGCTGTGTTCACCGCAGCCCGCCCGCCTCAGCGAGCGCTGCGAGGAATCGGGCGGCCCATCCCTGCAGATCGCTCTTATGTATCTGGTCGCGAAGTCCGGCCATCCGACCACGCCGCTCGTGACGGTGCATCTCGGCGGCTTTAACGATTGCGTCTTGCAGCGCTCGGTCATCGTGCGGATTTACGAGGACGGCGTCGGTCAGTTCGTCGGCAGCTCCGGCGAACTCAGACAGTACGAGGACTCCGTCGCCATCGATGTGAGCGGCGGCGTACTCCTTAGCCACCAGATTCATGCCGTCTCGAAAAGGCGTTACGAGCATGACGTCACCAGCACGGTACAGCGCAATCAAATCGTCGTAGGGGAGCGTTTGGTACAGGTAATGGATGACCGGGAGGCCGATGGAGCTGAATCGTCCGTTGATCTCTCCGACCAGGCGTTCGATCTCCGCGCGTTCATCCTTGTAGTGTTCGACGGCTTCGCGCGTTGGGGTGGCGACTTGGACCATGACATGACGAGCGGGGTCGAGTCGGCCGTCCTCGAGGAGTTGGGCGAACGCCTCGAGCCGGAGACCGATCCCCTTGGTGTAGTCGAGTCGGTCGACGCCCAGCATGATCACTTCGGGATCGCCGAGACGAGCGCGGATTCGACTAGCGCGCTGGCGGGTTGCGCGCCCGGCTGCTATTTCTTCAACTTCGGCAATGTCGATCGAAATGGGGAACACGCCGGCGTGCACGCGCCGACCCTCGTGGAGCACGACGTCGCCATTGTTCTCCGCGTCGAGCAGCTGTTGCGCCGCCGTGATGAAGTTCGTGGCTCCGGTCGGACGTTGAAAGCCGACGAGATCACAGCCGAGGAGGCCGCGAATGATCTCTTCGCGCCACGGCAGGCGGGTGAACAGCTCGACTGGCGGAAACGGAATGTGGAGGAAGAAGCCGATGATCAGGTCTGGTCGCAGCGCGCGAAGAAGGCCGGGGACGAGCTGCAGCTGGTAGTCGTGGATCCACACGACCGATCCTTCAGGGGAGATCTCGGCGATGATGCGAGCGAAGCGTTCGTTGACTGCATAGTAGGCATCCCGCTGCTCGATGCTGTAGGTCGACTCGCGCAGCGCGTCGTGATACAGCGGCCAGAGCGCGTCATTAGAAAAACCCTCGTAGTACAGCTCGATCTCGTCGGCGCTGATGGCCACCGGATGCAGATTGACGCCTTCGACTGTGAACGGATCAGCGTTGTCATCGGGATCGCCGGTCCAGCCGACCCACGTTCCGCCCCTCTCCCGCAGCATCGGGTATAGCGCTCGAACCAAACCGCCCGGCGACGGTGACCAGTTGCCATTGTTGGTACGCATCACCGGCAGCCTGTTGGCGGCGATGACGATCGGCCGGTCGATCGGTGGGCCGGGGGAAAGCGGATCGTCCATGCGCCGAGGATGCCACGAAACAGGACGTCGCAACGACAATCAGCGGCGAGTCCCCAGCGACACTGTGCCGCAAGTAGCGGATTAAATCGTGTCGAGCGCTGCTGCGAGATCGTCCACGAGATCGGCGGCATCCTCGATGCCGACCGAGAGACGAACGAGATTGTCGGGAACTTCGAGCGGCGAGCCGGCGGCCGACATATGGGTCATGGCTCCAGGGTGTTCAATGAGACTCTCGACGGCCCCGAGCGACTCTGCGAGCGTGAAGACCGACGTCGCATCGGCGACACGCATGGCCGCATCGCGTCCGGCTGCGACTTGGAACGAGACCATCCCACCGAAGTCGCTCATCTGTTTGGCGGCAGCAGCATGACCGGGATGATCGGGGAGTTGGGGGTACAACACCCGCTCGACGGCGCCATGGTCAACGAGCAGGCCGACGACGGCCCGAGCGTTCTGGCAGTGTCGGTCCATGCGCACTGCGAGCGTCTTCACGCCACGAAGCACCAGGTAACAGTCGAACGGGGCAGGCACGGCGCCGGCTGCGTTCTGCGTAAAGGCAATGCGTTCGGCTAGGTCATCGTTGCTGGTTGCGACGAATCCGCCGACCACATCACTGTGCCCACCGAGGTACTTGGTCGCAGAGTGCACGACGATGTCGGCGCCGAGTGTGATCGGCTGTTGCAGGTATGGCGTGGCGAACGTGTTGTCGACAACGACGATTGCGCCGCGCTCATGGGCGATCGCCGCGATCCCCTCGATGTCGAAGCAGGTGAGCAGCGGATTGGTCGGGGTCTCCAGCCAAATCATGCCGGTATCGTCGGGCCAGTCGTCGCGCAGTTTGTCGAGATCGGTGAGGTCTACTGCCGTCCACGGGAAGCCCATCGGGCTCCAGACCTTCGAGATCAGGCGGAAGGTTCCACCGTAGGCATCGTTACCGAGCAGCACCCGCTTGCCGCCGCAGTGGGGTGGGGTGAGTAGACGCAGGATGTTGTCCTCCGCCGCGAGGCCGCTAGCAAAAGCCATTCCGTATCGAGCTTGTTCGAGAGAGGCGATCTGAGTCTCCATGGCAGCCCGAGTGGGATTGCCGGACCGCGAATATTCGAATCCCTTGTGGTTACCGACTCCGTCCTGGGCAAACGTCGTTGAGAGCGAAATCGGTGTGACGACAGCGCCCGTGATTGGATCAGGATCCTGTCCGACGTGAATCGCGCGAGTCGAGAAACCGGATGACATGTCCCGCTGCTTGTTGTCGTCTGAATTCGTTTGATCAGTCACGTCCCACGGCGTCCTCTGCGATTGCTGTGAAGTAAGAAAGCAGGTCAGTTCTCGTGAGCACGCTTAACGGCCGACCTCCGGAGAGCACCAGGAGTGCAGGGGCGGTCTCGAGCATCTGAACGGCGAGTTCGACGGGTTGGCCCACGCCGACTGTGGGCAGTTTGTGGCCCATAATCTTCTCGACTTCGGTGTTCATGGCACCCGGGTTGCGGTGGATTACCTCCATCAACTCCAGCTCATCGACGGACCCTGACACTTCGGCGTTGGCAAACGGCGGCGTGTTCTTGCACACGGGCAGTTGGCTCACGCCATGTGTCCGCATGATCTCGATTGCCTCGCTGACCGGCGCAGAGGGATTCACGTAGAGCAGATTCTCAATAGACGCGTTGCGCGTGTCGAGCACTGCGCCCACGCACTGATCGCACTCCTTGAGGAACCCGAAGTTCATCATCCAACTCTCGTTGAACACCGTCGACAGGTAACCGCGCCCCGAATCGGGGTTGAACACTACGACTACGGCGTCGTCGTCGGCAGCCTCGGCAACTTTCAGCGCGGCAGCGACGGCAGTGCCGCCTGAACCGCCGATTAGAATGCCTTCGGTCTCGCTCACGAATCGGGCGGTGAGGAAGCTCTCCTCGTCGCTGATCGGGATCACCTCGTCCCAGAGATCGCCGTCATAAGCCGCTGGGAAGAAATCTTCGCCGACGCCCTCAACGAGGTACGGCCGTCCGGAGCCGCCTGAGAACACCGACGCCTCCGGGTCGGCCGCAATGATTTTAATATCGGGATTCATCGACTTGAGGTAGCGACCGGTTCCCGTAATCGAACCGCACGTGCCAGCGCCGGCAATGAAGTGGGTGATCCGACCGTTGGTCTGGCGCCAAATCTCCGGGCCTGTTGTCTTCGTGTGTGCGACGGCATTGTGTGGGTTCTGATACTGGTTCGGGCGGAACGCGCCACGCTCCTGTGTGAGCCGCTCAGCGACCGAGTAGTAGCTGTTCGGGTCGTCGGGGGCGACCGCAACGTCGCATACCACCACTTCGGCGCCGTATGCCCGGAGTAGATCGACCTTCTCCTTGCCAGCCTTGTTCGTCATCACGAACACACATTTGTACCCCCGCTGGGCGGCGACGATCGCCAAGCCGACGCCGGTGTTCCCGGATGTCGGCTCGACGATGGTGCCGCCGGGTTGCAACTCGCCGCTGGCCTCGGCGGCAAGGATCATCTCGAGAGCGGGTCGGTCTTTCGACGAACCGCCGGGATTCGTGACCTCGTGTTTCATCGCCAGCACGCAGGTGATGCCATGTTCCTCGCTAATTCGTTTCATGCGGACCATTGGGGTCTCACCGATGAGATCAAGGACGGAGTCGTGGATTTCGGTGCCCGCAAGAGAGGGGTGCTGCGTCGCTGGATCGCTCATACCGGAAAGCTACGCGCTGTCTGGCCCGGCATGCGCACGCGGCTAGCGGTCATCTGAAGATCTTGCCGTGAGCTCGCCCGATAGCACCCGGCTGCGGTGCCTCAAATCCCTCTGGGAGGAGATGTGGAGCCTGCGAGGCTAGGTGAGCTGCTAGTGCTGGCGCAGATGGGTTGACCAGCGCAACATCCCCGACGACCACCGTCGGGACGGTCTCGTTGCCGTTGGCGTATTGCCGTACGACAGCGGCCTGCGACGGATCGTCCCAGATGTTGTGCTCAACGCGCTCGACACCGAGCTTGTCGAGTTGACCACGAAGCATCGAACAGAACCCACAGCCCGGTCGCCAATAAAGATCGATCTGCGTTGGGATCGGAAACTCTTCTTCCACGCCCTGAACGCTACCGAGATGTTTGCGGACACAAACGGCTCACAGCGGCATTTCGGCCCGTCTGATAGGCCATCCTCGTCGGCGGTAGTCGGGTTGGTGCGAAATGGTCGATGAAGCAGAAGATCGTGTTCGAAAGTTCCTGTCGTCGAGCCAGGCGAGGTGGCGCCACAGCGCATCTCGTTCTTGTCACAACTATTTCTTTCGATTACGAGCTGCGATAGGGGTCCACTTTTGGAAGCGGAGCTTTCGTTAAGTACGGGCCGAGCGTAAGGCGACACGCGCTGGGACGTGGCAGTTCGTTCATGGTCAGGGCGCCAGTGGTCCACGATGTACACCTTGTTGGGCCAGCTACGACCAAAATGAGCGGGTGCGGGTCGGCAATCAGACAGGTCACAGGGTTTCGAATTTCCCGTACACCGATGACTTAGATATGGCCCGCATGGCGTTCAGTTAGCGAGTTATCCACTTCGAAAACCCCTGCTCAATCGGCCACAGGCTTCTATCAAGTCATCAGCGTTATCATGATCGTCCTAGGCCTCACTTGGGCGAGAGCCATTCTTTGGTGACCGTCGCGTCACACCACCACTGAGCAATTATCAGATTGAGCGCATCCGGGGCCCGGCTATGGCGTACACAACATCAGTGTCAAGACCTGAGCCAAGCGGACGGTGGGCCGCTCCGCTTGAATCCGAGTGCGGCGGCTAGCAATTCCGCAAAGTGACCCTCGCTGGCTGTTGGGCGCGATTGCGACATCGACGGCCGCACAGGGTGCCGACCACAGCCGGATGGCAGGTCAGGGCCGACATCCCAAGGAGAAACGTGGTCAAACCGGATTTGCCACGCAAGATTGTGACGTTTTTGCGAAGACATTGCTACTTCGACAATCTCGGCCCCCAGCCTTTTGCTTAGTAGCCAGGCGTCGCAAGCTGCCGTCCGTTTTTTGCCGCGCCTTCGACGACTCTAGGAGCGGTCGCTGCTCGGCGAGCTCCGTGTTGCGACCAGTCTGCGATCGTTGAGAGTCGCTTTACCCGGGATACGGAACGCAATGGTCCTCGTGTCATCCAGCTCACGCGTCGGAGCACTTCGGCGTTAGATGAACAAGGCTGCGAGTACCGGCCACGGCGACGCACTCCCGGTCGAGCGGTGGCAGACTCGCGTTATGAGCGCTCCGAGTCTCGACACGACCGTCTATCTCGACCGCCTCGACCGAGTACGGGCAGCCATGGGCGAGCACGATGTCGACGCCGTTATGCTCTCAGTAGGCCACGATCTGCCGTACCTCACCGGGTACACGTCGATGCCTCTCGAGCGTCTGACGTTGTTGATCGTGCCGCGAGAGGGCGACCCCTCACTGCTCATTCCTGGGCTCGAAGCCGCCCGGGTCACTGCGCAGCCGGGCGTGTTCCAGTTATTACCGTGGACCGAGACTGACGATCCGACGGCGATCGCCAGCACGCTCGTGGCGGGCGCTCACCGCATTGCGGTGGGTGACCAGATGTGGGCGCGCTTCCTCGTCGAAATGCTCCCGCATCTGTCAGGTGTCGAGTTCACCCGTGCGGTCGACGTCGTTGGCGCGCTGCGCCGAACGAAGGACCAGGCCGAGATCGATGCGCTCGCCGCCGCTGGAGCAGCCGTTGACCTGATTGCTGGCGAGTTGCAGCGTGGTGAGGTTCCGCTGGTCGGTCGAACCGAGGCTGACGTGTCCGCTCACCTCGGTCGGCGGATCATCGAGGAGGGGCATCAGCGGGTTAACTTCGCGATTGTTGCAGCAGGCGAGAACGCCTCGAGTCCTCACCATCATCCCGGTGACCGTGTGATCCGCGAGGACGAGATCGTGCTGTGTGACTTCGGGGGCACCATGAACGGGTACTGCTCCGATACTACGCGGTGCGTGTTCACGGGTGAGATCGCAGCTGACGTCGCCGAGGCGTACGCTATTCTCCACGATGCGCAGGCTGCCGGTGTGGCCGCCGCAGCGATCGGCACCCCCTGTGAAGATGTTGACCGTGCCACCCGCAAAGTGATTGCCGACGCCGGCTACGGCGAGTATTTCATTCACCGCACTGGTCACGGTATTGGGCTGGAGGAGCACGAGGATCCGTACATCGTCGAGGGCAATGATCTGCCGCTCGCTGCGGGTCACGCGTTCAGTGTCGAGCCCGGCATCTACGTGCCGGGCAAGTGGGGAATGCGACTTGAGGACATCGTGGTCGCCACCGACGACGGTCCCCGGCAGCTCAACAATTCCGATCACTCCCTGATTGCGCTTGTCTGACCGAGCGGATTCGAACTGGTTCGCTACGCATCGATGGGTAGCGGGAGGCCGTGAGAGAATTGCGAGATGAGTACGATCGACGGGCCTGCAACCAAGCGGCCGTTCTACATGCGGGGTAACTATGCGCCCGTCCAAAAGGAGGTCATGGCGGTCGACCTCCCAGTCGTCGGAGAGTTACCGCGCGATTTGAATGGGAGGTTCTTTCGTAACGGTGCCAATCCTCCCGACGGTGTCACGCCGAGCCATTGGTTCGATGGCGACGGCATGCTCCACGGCATCCGCTTGCGGGACGGCAATGCCGACTGGTACCGGAATCGCTGGGTGCGCACGAAGCTGCTAGCCGGGGAGCAGCGGTTCGACCCAGACACATTTGATTTTGACCTCAGCGCCGGCCGTGCAAACACTCACGTCTTGCGTCACGCCGGGCGGATCCTTGCACTCGAGGAGGGCAGCTTTCCTCACGAGGTGTCGCCTGATCTCGACACGCTCGGCCCGACCGATTTCGAGGGTGCGGTGACAACTCCCGTTACTGCACACCCCCATGTGTGTGCCGAGACCGGTGAGATGCACTTTTTCGGGTACGGGCTTGTATCCGAGCCGTATGTCACCTACTACGTTGCCGACTCAGGTGGTCAGGTTATTCACTCCCAGCCGATCGGCACGCCAACGCCGGTGATGATGCACGACTTCGCGATCAGTCGGAATCACGCGATCTTCATGGATCTTCCGGTCGTTTTCGACCTTGACGTTGCTCTCGGTGGCGGCGGGATGCCGTTCTGTTGGCGCCCCGACAATGGATCGCGCGTTGGCCTGGTCGATCGCCGCAAGATCGGCAACGGAGTGCCCGTCGAGACCCGGTGGTTCGACATCGACAGCTGCTACGTATTCCACATTGTCAACGCATGGGACGAAGAGAACGGCAACGTCGTCGTTCTCGATGCCGGCCGCCACCGGTCGATGTGGGACGGGAGCCCCGATGCGTTTGAGCCTTGCTATCTATGGCGTTGGCGGTTCGATCTGCGCACGGGCGCAGTTTCCGAAGAACAGCTCGATGACATGGAACATGCCTTCCCTCGGATCGACGATCGGCGTACCGGCCTTGCAAACCGTTACAGCTGGGCGGTTACGAGTCGTCCCGACGAGCCTCAGATCATCGACGCAGCGACGGGTGTCGTCAAGTACGACCTCACGAGCGGCTCCTCGACGTTTCACGACTTCGGCGTCGGGCGCTCGGCGTCGGAGCCGGTGTTCGTGCCGTCCGACGCTGGCGAGGACGACGGTTGGATCTTGTCGTTCGTCTATGACAAGACCGACCAGACATCACAATTCGTCGTCCTCGATGCAGCCGACATGGCAGCCGCACCGTTAGCCACTATTGCGCTGCCGCAGCGGGTACCCCATGGCTTCCACGGGTCGTGGATCGGCGATGAGTATTGAGTCACGATCTGGGGCTAGTGCGGGCGACGTTCATCTGTTGGCGAGCTTCGTCGTATCTGGTTCGACGGAGTAGCTCGTTAGTTCGATCGTGACATCGGCACCCACGAACTCGGCGAGCGCGCCCGAGGCAAGCGCGCAATAGGTCTTTGTTCCACCGGCGACAGCGATGTCGACGCACTGTGCGATCTGACCGGCAACCGATTTCTCGTACGCCGTCGGGTCACCGGTCCGGCGGACAGCATCGGCACGAAGTCGCTGTGCGAATGCCGGACCGTAAAACGTGTGCGGAAGCTGTGTATCGCTGATTCGCGCGTCGTTGAGCGAGGCCTCGCATTCGGCGGTCAAGAGGTCGCACGTACGCTCGTCGTTGCCGTCGACGATGAAGCGCACCGAACGAGCTGAGTTGTCGATGGTGATGGACCGGCGTTGCCCAGCCGCCTGGACTACCAGCCCGGTCGATGAGACTGAATTGAACTTCGTCTCGATGTCATAGCCGGCAGTGAACTCCGAGTTGCCGACCGAGTCAAGTAGGCCGAGCACCGAGTCGATGTCGGCGTTACCAGTTGCCTCGGCTGGAACGGCATCCTCGTTCTTAAACGACGGTCGCTCTCCCGTGAAACACCCGGCGAGCAGCGCACTCGAAGCGAGGATTCCGACTAGCAGCCGGAGGCGGCGCCCGGTCGGCGCAGTGTCGGTCTGAAGAACAAACATCAGACCGACGATGCTACGAGACGTCGTCGCTATTCGACTTGCAGTTCGCCGTTACCCTCTACCCTGTGATCAGACTCGAAGCGGCGACGGTCCTGCTGCAGTGGGCCACCGGCGGCATGCTCTTCTGCTGGTTCACCACGCGCCACCGTGTTGTCGGCCTCGGCTATGGATGGTTGTTGCGCGGCGTCTACTTCTGCTTTGCAGCGGGAGCGCTGGCAGCCGGGCTTGCGTTCGGGGTGAACCCGATCCGCGAGGTCGCATCTGCCGGAGTTGCGATTGCTTGCCTCGCTGGCCTCGCCGTGTCGATCGTTCGCCGTAGGGCCGGGGTGTCCGGCCAGACCGCCGATTTCGACCGTCGCTCGGAACGCGTTGCGGCGATGACGGGTATCGATCGGCAGGTTGCCGTGGACGAACCGGGCGAGGGCGCGACCACCGATCTCGGACCCGAGTTCAACCCGACCTTCGACCTCGTCCCCGCGCTGATCGGCAGCGTGGGCCTCGTCGCTGCTGCACTCGGCGCCGGTGGGAACACTTTCGTCGCGCTGCTTCGCACCCTGATCGGTGCGGCCTTCATCGGCGCTATCAGCGACGGCATGTTGCTGGGGCATTGGTATCTCGTGCAGCCCGGCCTGCCCCGCAGGTTGCTAAACGAGATGGTTACCGCGCTCGGCTGGCTCTGGCCGCTTGAAGTCGGGGCGCTGCTGCTCCCGGTCGGGATGATCAGCGTGTGGACTGGATCTGTTGATGACGGATGGGGCGGGCTGCTCGGCGTGATGTGGGCGATGTGCGCGATCACGACGATCGTCCTCGTTTTCGTAACCCGCGCCGCTCTGAAGGAGAAGTACTACTCGGCGGTCATGGCGGCGACCGGGCTCCTCTATCTGGCGATCCTCACGGCATTCGGTACCGACATCGTCGCCCGCGCCATCCTTGACCAGATGTGATCGGAGGGCGCACGGCAACGCCGATGTTCTCCTCATCCAGTTTCATTTGCACATTCGTGCAATGTGCTTTGCGGATGGCGTGCCTTATTAGCCCGAGCGGATCGATCGACTCGGTGATGTGTTCGCATCGGTGTCGACCGTTGAGCAGAAGT
>Ga0115572_10001719_pt1 | contig 17746 bp, 14 predicted proteins | sample COGITO_mtgs_1206_FD_88681 | JGI IMG/M metagenome (GOLD analysis project Ga0115572, IMG submission 88681) | Pelagic marine microbial communities from North Sea - COGITO_mtgs_120607 | ecosystem: Environmental > Aquatic > Marine > Epipelagic | place: Germany:Helgoland, sampling site Kabeltonne... | reverse complement strand
GTTGATGGGTTTATGAGTGCGTCTGCACATGAATACTCAAAAAGATTGGAAAATTGAATTGAAAGTTCTTGTCACAGGTGGTGCTGGTTATATTTGTAGTCATACATGTGTTGAACTTTTAAACGCTGGTCATGAAGTCTTTGTGATAGATAATCTTAGTAACGGACATCAGATTGCACTTGAGAGAGTTCGAGGTATTACCAATTGCGAGTTGCAATTTATGAATGCAGATATTCGTGACTCAAATGCACTCGATGAAATTTTTAAAACTTTTGAACCAGAGGCAGTTATACATTTTGCGGGATTGAAGGCTGTTGGCGAGAGTGTAACAGATCCATTGATATATTATGACGTGAATGTAGGCGGTTCTATTTCATTGCTCTGGGCTATGTCTAAAGCTGGTTGCAGTAGAATTGTTTTTTCTTCATCTGCTACTGTTTACGGTGAGCCGCAGTATTTACCATATGATGAAGATCATCCAACTAATCCAGTGAATCCATATGGGCGCACTAAGTTGATAATTGAGAATATAATTAACGATTGGACAAAGGTAGATATAGAAAGAACGGGAACAATTCTTAGATATTTTAATCCTGTGGGAGCCCATGAGTCTGGTCAAATTGGGGAAGAGCCAATTGGAACTCCAAATAATTTAATGCCGTATATCGCTCAAGTAGCTGATGGTCGCCGTGAACATTTAAATATTTTTGGTAATGACTATGAGACTGCAGATGGAACTGGAGCAAGAGATTATGTTCATGTCGTAGATTTAGCTCTGGCGCATGTAGGTGCTTTAAATAAAAATAAACTCGATAGATTTGAAGTACTAAATATTGGAGCTGGGAAAAGTACGACTGTTCTTGAATTGGTGAGTAAATTCGAAGAGATATCTGGTGTTAAAATTAAATTTAAACATTTACCACGTAGAGATGGAGATCTTGCTGCTTTTTGGGCGGATACGTCACAGGCAATAAAAAAAATGAATTGGCAACCAGAAAGAAATATAAAGGATATTTGTGAAGATACTTGTTGTTGGCATAAACTTAATCCGACTGGCTATGGAAGAGAATGATTACATTCTATGCAAATAGTTCAATCTGATAGTTTAAGTGCACCTGATGGAGTTTGAATTTTTGTCTCCCTGCCCATTAAATCCATTAAAATCCATATGCGATGATCTGCTTCATATTTTTCAACAGTAGCAATAAAATCTGCAAAAGGTCCCGTTAACACTTTTACCTGATCGCCTTTTTTAAATTTTTTTATAGGCAGTAATTTACCCGATAAATCGTATCGCTCCTTCAAATTATTTATAAATCTGGTAGGAATTGATTTAAGAATAGAATTAAAGGTAATCAATCTAGATACACCATAAGTATTATTTATTTTATGCCAATCAGATTCTGCTCTATCAAATCTGATAAACATATAGCCTGGAAATAGAGGTTTAGAAGTACTTACAAACCGAGATAATTTTCGTGAAGTGGTATCATGTAGGGGTAAAAATGTTTCAAATCCTTGTCGGTTTAAATTTTTTGCCGCTTGATGGTATGAATTGGATTTAAACTGTAGAATGAACCACTCTTTTGACATATAAATATACCTATGAATTAAAGTTCATTTTTGAACAAAAAAATTTATTAATTTGTTGTATTCTCTAAAAAATAATAAGTTGATTGTATTATTTTGATTATTTGTGTCAAGATGATTTATGATTAATATACATAAATATAATATATCCTTGAAAATATAGTATCATTAAGATCCAAATATATCGTTGACAATTAATGTAATAAAATGCACGTTCATTTTTGAAGATAATGAAAATAGCTCGATCAATTATCATATTAAAATTACAAAGCTTTGTCTTAAGGCTTTGTGCGGTAGCTATTAATGGCTAGTCGTCGTAAAGAGCATCAAGAAGATGCAAAATTGAGAGTGCTTAAAATAATAAGCAGTAACCCTCAGATGACTTCGCGGGAACTTGCTCAGAAAATTGGAATTTCTAACGGATCTGCCTATTATTTGTTAACGTCATTAATTGATATGGGCTTCATAAAACTTTCAAATTTTAAAAATAACAAACAAAAGATAAAATATTCTTATTTGTTAACCCCAAAAGGTATTCGTGAAAAATCTTTAATTACAAGTAAATTTCTTGTCCGTAAAAAAATAGAATTTGAAGTGCTAAGGGACGAAATCAATTCATTAGAGAAAGCTGTTGGTAATATTTTAAATAGTGAAGATGAAGATAATAAATAATATTTATCTTATACTAATATTAATTGATGACGATTTCTAGTATTATATAAAGACTTATTATCGACCTCTATATTTTTATTGGGGCATTATATTTACTGGAATTTCTAGTTAGTCCGTTGATCCCCTCTGGTTTTCAAGCTTTAAAAATTTTAATCAAAATTTTAACGTTAACTAGTTTGGAGTTACTACCTTGTCCCAAAAAAAAATATGTCTAGTAACGGGAGGTACGGGTGGAATAGGCTCGGCTATAGCTAAGGCGTTAAGTGGTGCTGGATTTACAGTCATCGCTACCTGTCGCCCATCTAGTGAGCTCTCTACTGATGTAATGCATGATAAGTTGTTCTTTGGGTACGATGACATTCATATCTACCCTGCAGATGTTTCAAATTTCAACTCTTGCTGCTCCTTGGTTGAGACTATTCTCGTAGATTTTGGTCCAATATCAGTATTAATTAATAATGCAGGCATTACAGATGACTCTTCAATCAAAAAAATGGAGATTAGGCAGTGGCATTCGGTGACCGCTAACAATCTTGACTCGGTATTTTACCTCTCAAAGCTCGTTTTTAGATCTATGTGTGACCAGGAGTGGGGTCGCATCGTTAATATATCCTCTATAAATGGGCAAAAAGGGCAGTTCGGACAGGTTAATTATGCAGCCTCAAAAGCAGGAGTTTTAGGGTTCACTAAGTCTTTGGCCGCTGAGGGTGCGCGTTTCGGCGTTACGGTTAATTCTATTTCGCCAGGATATATAGAGACAAAAATGGTAATAGATTTACCTGATGAAATTATTACTTCTATTGTCTCAGAAATCCCCGTGGGACGATTAGGGAAACCTTTTGAGATAGCTCATACAGTTTGCTACATTGTGGACGAAAAGTCAGGCTTTCTAACAGGTAGTAATATCGCCATTAATGGTGGCCAACACATGTTCTAGGGTTTTCACATGGCCAATACTAGTTTGAAAAATAAAATTTTATCGCTCTCGCCGCATATTGAAATGTTAGTGCGGCATATTTATTGGAAGAATGTTGCTCTATTTAGCCGATTATCAATTAACAAGCCATTTAAGCCAGTTAAATCGGAATTCGATAATTTAGATTACGATGACATAGCTGATTTTTTAGAGTCGGCAGGCGTAACAAAAGGATCTTTGCTTGTTGTGCATTCCGCTTATAGTTCGTTAAAAGGAAGGGGAAAAAACCACAATGAAATTTTAGATTTTTTTATAGATATCATTGGAGACAAGGGAACTTTGGCTATGCCCGCTATGCCAAAGTTCTCCAATGCTGTAGCGAGAGACAAGTATCTTACAACTGACGCTCATGTAACTGAAATATTTGAGTATGATCCTGAGAAATCAGGCGTCACGACAGGAGTGCTACCACTAATGCTGACTAAGAGAGCTAATGCCATCCGTAGTAGTTTTCCAATTAATACCATGGTTTCATTGGGACCATTATCCGAAGAGCTCTTCCGTGATGAATTTAATCTGCCATCACCTTTAGCATGCGGTATAGGTTCGTCTTGGAAAAAATGTCTTGATAATGATGCTTTAATTATAGGCTTTGGGACTGATTTAACTCACAGTCTTACTTCAATTCACGTTGCAGAGGATTCTTGGGAGGATGATTGGCCTGTAAGTAATTGGTATCATGAGAAAAAATTTAGAATCATTGATGGTGATATCTCTAAGATAATACCTATTCGTGAGCGAGCTCCAAAGTGGGGGGCGTTACACTTTGCCGAGAGAACATTATGTAAGGATCTTCTGGATGCTGGAAGCTTAAAATCACGAACGTTCAAAGGTGTTGTGGTTGAAATCATTAGAGCAAAAAAACTTAATGACTTTCTCTTGGACCAGCAACAAAAAAAGAAAGGGTACCCATATTATTGGGTATAACACTCCGTTTTCTTTGTACATCATTCGGTGGCATTAAAAAATATCTAATAATGTCTTTTTTGTAATTATGCTCTTGCTGTTATGAGGGCTTATAGACTTTGTGTTTGGTATGTCTAGAAATTTGACTTAATGTATGCAAATAACTTATGTATTCTTGTGTCCGCTCAGGATCTGTCGGACTTCTATAAATGCACTGGATATTGAAATCTATGCTGGTCTGGTGAAACAGGTTATATCGCTTAGAAAACCAATATTTAAGGAAGTGTTTTTTTATGAAAAAAATTCTTATTGTATTTGGTACTCGCCCTGAGGCCATAAAAATGGCTCCCCTGGTGCATGCCTGTAAAAAACACATGCGAATTGACTCCAAAGTTTGTGTTACGGCCCAGCACCGAGAAATGCTGGATCAAGTACTAGACTTATTTGAAATAGAGCCAGATTTTGACCTGAATATCATGAAGCCTGGCCAGACTCTTAATGACATAACTGCTTCAATAATTATTGGTTTGAAGCCAATTTTGGAAGATTTTAAACCTGACATTATTTTAGTACATGGTGATACCGCTACAACTTTTGCGGCATCGCTTGCTGCCTATTATCAACAAATAGCGGTTGGACATGTGGAAGCTGGTTTGAGGACTGGGAATATATACTCGCCTTGGCCTGAGGAGGCGAATAGAAAATTAACGAGCGCGATTACCAGCTATCACTTTGCTCCGACCGCAGGCTCTAAGGATAATTTACTTAAAGAAGGGGTGAGTGAAAGTAATATAGCTGTTACGGGTAACACCGTAATCGATGCTTTATTTTGGGTGATGGGTAAACTAAATGAAGACAGGTCTTTTTCAAAGAATTTAGCTGCTGAGTTTGAATATCTTGATCCGAGTAAAAAATTAATATTAGTGACAGGGCACCGCAGGGAGAGCTTTGGCGAAGGGTTTGAGAGGATTTGTGAAGCGCTTTGGCAAATTGCGACTATGAATCCTGATGTTCAAATTTTGTATCCGGTGCATCTAAATCCGAATGTTCAGGAGCCGGTAAATCGGTTACTTGATGGTTTAAGCAATGTATTCCTAATAGAGCCTCAGAAGTACCTCCAATTTTGTTATCTAATGGGTAGAGCATGGGTGATATTAACAGACTCCGGTGGAATTCAAGAAGAGGCACCATCTTTGGGTAAACCAGTATTAGTGATGCGAGAGACCACAGAACGACCAGAGGCAGTTGACGCTGGTACGGTCAAATTGGTAGGAACTGACCTTGCATTAATAGTCTCCCAGGTTAATATTTTATTAACTGATGTAAAAGCGTACAAAAATATGAGCCAGTCCCATAATCCTTATGGTGATGGGACTGCATGCGCAAAAATTTTGAATTTTATGGTTTCTAAAATTTCAGGTAGCCGAAAATGAAAATAAATCTAAGACACAATAATCTAGATTGGTTGAGGTTAATTTTTGCACTGCAAGTGATGATTACGCACTCTTTTGCCTGGTTGAACAAAGAAGAGCAGGCTAACTTTGATGTTTTTAGTTGGTTGGGATACTTTCCCGGGGTCCCTGCATTTTTTTTTCTTAGCGGATTTCTCATTTACGCGTCCTATGATAAAAGCAATAAGGTTTCAGTTTATTTTAAAAATAGATTTTTAAGAATATGGCCTGGTCTCATATTTGTAACCTTAGGAGGTTTGCTAGTTGTTATACTGGGCCGTATGTTTGCCCAAGATAATTCAGGTCACGCTGGAGAGTATTTTGTATGGATTTTTTCTCAAATTACCCTCGGGCAGGCCTGGAATCCATCCTCGTTTAGAAACTTGGGAATTGGAGTGATTAACGGGGCCCTTTGGACCATTACAGTTGAAATATTTTTTTATTTGAGTGTTCCTGTAATACATCTGATTGAAAAAAGATTTAAGTACATTGTGCATCTTCTTTTGGTGCTGTCATTCATAGCTTTTGGTTATTCTGAAGGGTTGTTAATGCATGTGTCTATTGGAGATAAGTCTCTATATGAATATTTGGCTTTAACACCAATTATCTGGGGCTGGATGTTTCTTGTTGGAACCCTTGTGTACAAAAATTTACAACATATAGAGAAGTACTTTAAATATACTACTCTAGGGTTCCCTATTATTATCGCTCTCGTATTATTGGATATACCAGATTCTATTTTATTTTCTGCTTCCGGCAATCGCTTGGGTGTTGTTTACTTTCTCGCTATAAGTTCATCGGTGATGTTTTTGGGTTTTGGCACAGCACCTAAAAAAATTAAATTTGATTTAAGTTACGGTATATATATTTGGCATAGCGTCGTTATAAATCTCTTGATCATCGTTGGTTGGTACAGTGTGGTTAATGTTATGTTAATGACTTTGTTGGTTGCTAGCGTAAGTTGGGTTTTTATTGAAAAACCAGCGTTGAAAATGAAGACCTTCTCTTCGAGAGTTTGAAGTTTAATGTTTTATTATTAGTTGGAGTTTAATGAATGCAAGACACTGTCATCTCTGTGGTTGGCCTTGGTTATATTGGATTGCCAACTGCTGCTATGTTTGCCTCAAGTGATAAGCGCGTTATAGGCATTGATATTGACCAAAACGTGGTAGACCAAATAAACCTTGGGGAAATCCATATTGTTGAGCCGGGGCTTGCTTCTATTGTCAGTAATGCTGTCAGTAAAGGCTATTTGAGTGCAGCAGTGACACATCAGCCCGCTGACGTTTTTTTCATTGCGGTGCCCACTCCGTTTTTATTGGATGAAGCTCATATTGATATTCCACAACCTGATTTAAGGTATATTGAATCGGCAGCCAAGGCTATTGCGAAGGTCTTAAAAAAGGGCGATATAGTAATTCTAGAGTCGACTTCGCCGGTTGGCACGACAGAAAAACTAGCTGGATGGTTATCACAAGAGAGAGCTGATTTAACCTTTCCGCAAACGCATAACGAAGAATCTGATATTAGGATTGCATACTGCCCTGAGAGAGTATTGCCTGGACAGATAATGCGAGAGTTAGTGGAAAATGATCGGATAGTTGGTGGTTTGACCAACAGATGCTCAAAAGCAGCTATAAAAGTATATAAAACTTTCGTTCGAGGTAAATGTGTTGTTACGAATGCTCGTACAGCGGAAATGGCGAAGCTCACTGAAAACGCGTCAAGAGACGTGAGTATTGCGTTCGCTAACGAATTGTCCATTATCTGCGATCAACTTCATATAGATGTATGGGAGTTGATCGCGCTATCTAATCGGCACCCTCGTGTAAATATTTTACAGCCGGGCCCTGGTGTTGGTGGGCATTGTATAGCAGTGGATCCGTGGTTCATCGTTTCGCAATCGCCAATTAATGCAAAATTAATTAAACAAGCGCGAAGCATTAACGATCAGAAACCCTTATGGGTCATAGAAAAAGTGAAATTAGCAATTGCGAATGTCTTATTAGCCGACCCATTGAAGTCATCTAGTGATATTACCATCGCATGCTATGGTTTGGCTTTCAAGCCAAATATTGATGATTTACGTGAAAGTCCGGCGGTTGTAATAGCGAAAAAAATTATTGCAATGCATTCAACCACCGTGTTGGTAGTTGAGCCAAATATTGTAAAACTTCCTTTGGATCTCAAAGGCGGTTTGCTATCTAATATCGATATAGCGTTTTCGAAAGCAGATATTCATTTATTACTAGTTGATCATGACGCGTTTAAACTTGCACGGCCAAGTGATGGTGTGATTATTGATACGAGAGGAATCTGGTGATGAATATAATTGTTACTGGTGGTTCAGGATTTATTGGTTCAGAGTTGGTTCGTTATTTAATTAAGAAAACGCCCCATAACGTATTAAATATTGACAAGCTCACTTACGCGGCCAATCTAAAAGCTTTGGATTCCGTTTCGTCAAGCCGACGTTATCATTTCAAGAAAGTTGATATTGTTGAAAGAGATAAAGTTGCAGAAATTTTTAGTTCATATCAACCTGATCTGATTTTTCATTTAGCGGCGGAATCCCATGTGGATCGATCAATTTCTGGACCCTTAGAATTTATAAATACTAATATAGTAGGCACTTGCATTCTTTTAGATGTCGCCCATGAATATTGGAGTAACAGTACTGACTTGAAAAGAAGCTCATTCAGGTTTCTACATATTTCCACTGATGAGGTTTTTGGTAGTCTTGGCGAAAAAGGTTTTTTTACCGAGCAAAGCCATTATGACCCAAGTTCACCTTACTCTGCATCTAAGGCAGCTTCCGATCATCTCGTGAGAGCTTGGCACCGTACATATGGTCTTCCGGTGACAATTACGAACTGTTCTAATAATTATGGTCCATATCAGAACCCTGAAAAATTGATACCCCTGATGATTATTAATGCTATTAAAGGGAGCAGCCTGCCAATTTATGGCGATGGACTTCAAGTACGTGATTGGTTGCATGTAGAAGATCATGTAGACGCTCTCTATAAGATCGCGACATGTGGAAAAATAGGGGAAACATACAATATTGGTGGGAATAACGAGAAAACCAATTTAGAAGTTGTTGAGTTAATTTGTGACTTAGTGGATAGAAAACTAGATTTTCCATCCAAAGGAAAATCTAGCCGAGAGTTAATAAGTTTTGTTGCTGATCGGCTCGGCCATGATGTTAGATATGCAATTGATGCCTCTAAACTTAAGTCTCAATTGAATTGGGAGCCCAACAAAACTTTCGAGGATGGCCTTGCCCAAACAGTAAACTGGTATTTAGAAAATTTAGAATAGAAGGTGATTTAGAGCTAATATTCTATATGCTCAAATCTGTAAAAGCTAATAAATTATCGTTGGCGCTTAGCTGGGGTGTATTTAGGTAAGATTCATATGCGTCGCAAACGACGCTCTCGGCTTCTACTAAATATACTATTTTGGGATAGTTAGCCGCCTTAGATTGGACCTATTCTTTGTCATAGGAAATTAAAATTGAATATTATAGATTCACTTAGCTACTTCATTGCTAAATCCAAAATTGAGTCGCCAGAAGCAAAATTTTCTTTGGGGGTCGCGACTACTGCAATACCATTTCATGAGTCTTTTTTTTCGTTCCCTAGAGAGATTCAAGATTGGGGTTATTACTTACATATTTTGTGCCCTTCCTCTGATCAAGCAACTGCGATAATAAAGAGTTTAGAAGGCGAGATAAATAGTTTTTTTCTTGATGTAGAAAACAAAAAACCAGAATTTAAAGCATCGGAAATAAAAAAAGATAACCCAGAAATTGACTTTTTTTATTTGTATCCGAATGCTCTAACTGTTCAGTCATGTTTTGATTTTCTTAAAAGTAATATGGAGGGGCGTGCATTTATTTTTGGGCATGGCGACTTGGCTTTTAGATTTGCAGCATTAATGAAGCAAAGAGGGCTGGACTTTAGGTGGCGAGCGTCCAGAAAGTCGACAAGTTCGAAATGCGTGATGATGACAGAGAAATTTTCTACAGAAGAACGTCAGTTCTTGAGTAGTCAAGATCATATTTTTTATAATTTCTCACCTTTTAGATCTGACTTTTTTACAAACCTTGAGGATCACCCACATATCAAAATAGTTGATGTGTCCGCCAAAGGCGCTTTTGGGGATACCTTTAAAAATCGAATTTCAGGGTTGGATGTGTCGGCTAGACTTGTTAATGAGGTTGCATTTATTTTAAAAGGAAATAGATACAGTGAAAATTATGGAAGAATGACGAATAATGCTGGAGTCAGTTTTGTATCGGGAGGCTATCCTGGTAACTCTGGAGATTTAGTGGTGGATAATTATCTAGCGCCTACTTTTTTGATTGGAATATCAAACGGGTGTGGTGGATTTTCCCTGCGTATTAATCAAGCTTTAAAAGATAATTAAATCTACAGACCTAATAGTAAATAAGGTGATATTGAGAATATGAAAGTTGTTGCAATAGTTCAAGCAAGAATGGGTTCTTCTAGATTGCCTGGTAAAGTATTGAAACCTCTAGGGGATAATGTAGTTTTAGAGTTCTTACTAAAAAGATTAGCGCAGTCAGTGACTCTAGATGAAATCATTGTAGCTACGACTGAGTTGTCGGATGACAATCAGATAGTGGATTTAGTCGGCAATGATACCGTGAAAGTTCATAGAGGTTCTGAGAATGATGTATTGCAGCGATACAAGAATGCGGCAGATGAATCTAAAGCTGAGATAATTGTTCGTATTACTGGTGATTGTCCGTTAGTTGATCCGGAGCTGGTTGATCATTGCGTTAATCGTCTTATAGATCGTAATTTAGATTACATTTCCAACTGTAACAACGCCTTGAATCCTTTACCTGATGGTTTTGATGTTGAGGTTTTCACATCAAGTTCATTTGCACTTATCAATAAATTATCGATAACGTCTGCTTACAGAGAGCATGTTACTTTTGGATATTTCAAAACAGGACTGTTTAATACTGAAACTATAAATTATGAGCACCCATACTCTCACCTAAGGTTAACTCTTGATTATGAGGAAGATTACAGAGTCATTTCCAGAATTGTAGATGAAATGGATACGGAAGACTGGGGATGGCAAAAAATAAGTGAATTTGTATCTAACAGTCAAAATATCGTGAAGATTAATTCGCATATTGTACGAAATGCGTCTTGGGAAAAGTCATTTTCAGACGAAAATAGTGGTCAAGAATTAGTTCTCAATCGCCCTGATTGTATTGCCAATGGATCTGGATTGTTGTCAAAACGAGCTGATCAATTTTCTCCAGAGGGATGGCCTGAGAATTACCTAAAGGCAAAGGGCCAAGTCATATGGTCTGGCTGTGAACGTTTGCTCTTGGATTATTCGATCGGTGGGATTGGCGCTACTACTTTGGGGTATGGATGTGATTTCGTAGATAAACGAGTTATAAATACTATATTAAATGGTAGTGCATGTTCAGTTAATTCTTCAGAAGAGATTACTGCGACCCAAAAATTGATCAATACTATCCCATGGATCGAATCCGCGCGATATACTCGCTCAGGCGGTGAGGCTACAACTCTTGCAGTAAGAATTGCACGGGCTAAAACAGGGAAGACTAAAATATTATTCTCTGGCTACCATGGGTGGCACGATTGGTACCTAGCTGCCGCGTTAAATCATAAATTAGGCAATCATTTACTTGAGGATTTGCCAATTGCTGGAGTTCCAAAAGAGCTTGGAGGAACTTCTATGCCTTTTGATTACGGAGATTTTAAAGGATTTGATTCTTATATTAGCGAGCATAGAGCTAATATTGCAGCGGTTATACTTGAGCCTATGCGATATTCTCTTCCAGACATAAAATTCTTGCAGCACGTCAGGACAGAGTGCACTAACAATAATATCGTTTTGATTTTTGATGAAATTAGTTCAGGATTTCGATTTAATAATAGTGCAGTCCATTTAGATATTGGAATAATTCCAGATTTAGTTGTTTTTTCTAAAGCCATAGGTAATGGTTATCCAATAGCAGTTGTCGCAGGTAAGAATGAAATAATGTCTGCAGTTAAGGACTCATTTATCAGTTCAACTACTCATACAGAGTCAATAGGGTTTTCTGCAATGAGTGCTGTTTTGGATTTTTATGAAGCGAATCCTGTTTCACAAGGTTTAGCTGAGAGGGGAAAGGCTATTAGAAACATTTTGACTAAAACCGCTTCAACTTATGGTCTAGATATCAAAACTTCAGGAATGGATCAGCTCTGGAGTTGGTCTTTTGAAGGAGAAACCAGTCGTAATAGGCAATTACAAACGATAGTTACAGAGACAATGCTAGATAACTCGATACTTTTTTCAAATAGATTTTATGCTACTTTGGGTATTGATTCTGATTTTTACCCTCTCTTTGAAAGTGCCCTTAAAAAATCATTTAAAACTATAAGTAGCATTCTCGTGAATCACGAAGATCCAGCAGATCATATCCATTTGGGCCTCAACAAGTTGGGCATATATTAATTCTATGCGTATGTCATGGTTAATACGACCTAACTGTTCTTATAAACATTTCACTTAGAGTGGTAATTATGAAAGAAAAAATAATAGTGACTGGTTCTAACGGTCAGCTTGGTACAACACTTGTAACAATGCTTATTGATTTAGGTTATGTAGTTATTGGTCTTGACCGTACTCATGATGAGGCGACAATAGCTAACTATGTGAAAGTCAATTTAGATATTACTGATGAGATTGCAGTTAAAGAGTTTTTTGATGGCATTGCGGACGATGAATTAATCTCTGGTTTAGTTAATAATGCTGGAACTGCAGTTTTTACTCCGTTTGCAGATAGGACATATAACGAAATAAAGTCTGTCTTAGACGTCAATATTGTTGCTGCCATTTTTATGACTCAACAGTTTATGCGTATTAGTGAGAAAAACAAATGTCAAAAACGTGTTGTTAATATCGGTTCGATCTATGGTCATGTTGCTCCTGATCTCACGATTTATGGCGATACTCCAAGAATGTCTTCAGAAATCTATGGAATGACTAAAGCAGCAATAATTAACTTTACCCAATATCTCGCCTCTTATTACAAGGGGGTTAATGCACGATTTAACTGTGTAAGTCCTGGTGGCATAGAATCTAGCCAGGGTCCTGATTTTAAGAGTAATTATAGAAAAAAAGTCCCTATGAATAGAATGGCGGGCGTGGCGGAGATTGCCGAAGTTATCTGCTTTTTAATTTCAGACAAGTCTTCTTATATTAATGGTGAAAATATTTTTGTAGATGGCGGTTTAACAAAGTGGTAAAAGATTACGTAATAATAGGTGCAGGAATATCAGGTCTCACTTTAGGTCTGGAATTTTTACGAGCGGGCAAGCGTATTAGGATTATTGAGAGTTCTAATGCAGTAGGAGGGTTAGCGAAATCAATTCCTTACAGTGAATACTCGATCGATTTTGGGCCTCATTTATATCATTCAGCTCATTCTGAAATTATTGATTATTGGAAAAAGCTAGTCGGAGAAGCTTTAGTATCTAAAGATTTCTACAGCGGCAACTACAGGAATGGGAAAATTTATGATTATCCGGTGAATACGGAAACTGCGGAAGCCCAGTATTCCCCAGAAGAATATAACAAAATACTTAGTGAATTAGCCAAAATAGACGATAAGCAGTTAAGTAGTGCTGAAAACTATCATGACTATGTACGAAGTCTTGCTGGGGAGTTTTTGGCTAATCAATTTTTCACAAAATATCCCAAAAAACTGTGGGGGATCGACACTAAAGAGTTGTCCGCTCGCTTTGCACCTAGGCGAATTGAAATAAGAGAAAAACGATTACCTTTTCATTCTGGTCCGGGGAGATTTGCTGGGATTATTGAAGGTGGGTGTGGTCTTTTAGCAGAGAAAATGAAAGAGGAAATTATTTCTCTTGGGGGAGAGATAATTTTTAATGCTAATATTACAGAAATTGTAACAGACGATAAAAAGAAGATTTCGAAGTTGCTTGATACTAATGGTACAACATTCGAGACTGACAACAGTTGTGTGATTTCTACAATTCCAATTACCAATCTTTGCGATCTATTGGGCTATCCAACTAAATTATATTTTAGGCAAATAATGCTCGTCAATATTGTAATTAGAGGTTCTGATCCATTCCCTAAAGATTATGATTGGCTTTATTTTGATGATGAAGATGTTGTATTCCATCGTGTTGGTGTTCAAACCCGATTTAGTAGACAAGGAATTAGGGACGATATTCACATACTATGCTGTGAAATTGCGTTCAATAAACAAGATGTCCTTGATGTAAGAGAGCTAGAAGAACAATGTATCAGTTCTTTGTCTAGCATGCAGTTGCTTAATCAAGACTCTATAATTAATATCCATTCTTTTGACATTGGCCCAGTTTATCCGGGGTATTATGTGGGCCATGAATTGGAGCTAAATAGAATATTTGGGAAGTTAGGGAAACATAAAAACCTATATCAAACTGGATCCTTAGCCGACTACGCATACTCGGATCTACAGGTACTGACAGCTAAATCAATCGATTTAGCAAGAGAATTGCTAACTTTAAGTTCAGATACGCGTAGTGAACTTATCAAACCTAATGCAATAGCTAAGCCCAGTCAAAACTTCTATTTTGGTCGGTCTAAGATGTCTAATGACCCTAGTGAAAAACCTTACGTAATAGCAGAAATAGGATTATGTCATAATGGTAGTGTCGAATTATGCAAACAACTTATCGATGCATCTAAAGATAATGGCTTTTCTGCTGCAAAAATTCAAACTTATCAAACTGGTCGAATTTCAAAGAGAAGTCGTACGTCTCGATATTTTGAGGAAACGCTAGATCAGGAAGAATCGATTTCAGACCAAATCGATAGACTTATTTTTAGTGAAAGTGAATTAGTTGAAATTTTTTCTTATGCAGACTCTATTGATTTTGATCTATTTTCGAGCCCGTTTGATATTTCCTCGGCAAATATTTTAAATAATTTAAATGTGCCCGGTTTTAAAATATCATCGATGGATCTTGTCAATATCCCACTAATCAGACACGTTGCACGTTTTGGTAAGCCGGTGATTTTATCGACGGGTATGGCTTCTGTTGGTGAAATTGAAGCAGCTGTTGAAGCAGTTTTATTTGAAGGAAATCAATGTCTTGCAGTACTTCATTGTGTTTCATCATATCCTTGTCCGGTGGAGGCTGCTAATTTGACGCGAATTAATTTAATCAAGGATACGTTTGGCGTTATCTCCGGCTACTCTGATCATACAGTGGAAGACTTTACTCCAGCTTTTGCAATGACCCTCGGTGCTAGAGTTATCGAAAAGCATGTAACACTTAGTAAGGGCCTTGATGGGCCGGATCATAATTTTAGTTTGGTGCCGTCTGAGATGAAATCGATGATGGAACTTATAAACAGCATGCATAAAGCCATGAATGGAAATGGTTTTAGAGCGTCTGATATCGAATTAAGTGCAAAGTCAAATTTACGCCGAAGTCTATATGCATCTGGTGATCTATCTCGAGGTGACATAATGACATATGAAAATCTTGCCATTAAGAGTCCTGGGGATGGAATCCCCGTCAAGTATATTAACTTGATTTTGGGTAAGAGAATAATACGGAATGTCGAAGATGATTACCCATTGTCATGGGAGGACTTTTTTAATGTCTAGAGTAACAGATGCAATACTTTTAGCGGGTGGAAACGGAAATAGGCTTCAACCGTTTACTTTCTATACATCAAAGCACCTGCTACCGATTGATAATGTCCCTATGATTTTTTACCCCCTTAAAAATCTGCAATTGATTGGTATAAAAAGGGTATTTTTGATAGTAAATTCAGAACATTTAGAGCAGTGGAATAGCCTTTTGTCGAAGTATGATTTCGAAATGGAGGTTATCCCTGTGATACAAGATCGTCCCTTAGGAATTCCGGCAGCTATACAGTGTTGTTCGGGAATGATTTCGGGAAAGAGCTTCTTAGTAGCTTTAGGCGACAATGTAATTATAGCCTCTAACTTTTTGAATAAATTCAGTGAAAATTTAAATGACGAATCATCTGCAGCCATTTGTGGCTTTAATGTTTCTGACCCGCGAGCTTTTGGAGTGGCAAAACTAGATGCACAAGGAAATTTAATTGAAGTGATTGAAAAACCTGCAGAGCCGCCATCTAAACTTGCGATCGCAGGGTTTTATAAATTTCCTATTTCAGCTTTTCAAATCATAAGAGAACTGGAATATAGTGATCGGGGCGAGCTTGAAGTTACTGATTTAATTAATAAGTTCTTATCAGAAGGGTTATGTATATTTATTGAATCTACAAGTGCCTCTGATTATTGGATTGACACTGGCACTAATGAATCCTTAGTTTATGCTACTAATTTTGTAAGAGATTTGAAAAAGAATAGCGGTATATCTATTGCACAGTTTGAAAAACTAAACCTGAACTAGATGCTATCTGCGTTGGAGAATTAATTAGCTATGTTGAAAAGGAAAGTATTTTTTGGCTTGCGGTTAATGTGTATTTAGTAATTTTTGCAAAATTGGAGCGGTTACTTCTGAAAATTGAGGGTCGATTGGATTATAGATGCCAATTCAGATTTTTGTATCGATCCTATACGACCGATTTCAATAAGCGATAAGATGTCTGGTCTTACAGGAGATTTGGCGGCGGACCAATTGTTTATCGGGTCTGAATATGTGCCCGGTCTTATGTGTCGAATTTAGACGCCGCCGGGTCTATTTATAAGTTCAAAAGTATAATGTCATTCTTATCTATGGGGTACTAGTTGTCTGATTCCAGAAATATACGAAATATCTACATATACCGAATTATAGGTATTGGTGTTAGCTTCGCTTCAATTTTTGTAGTCCTTCCTTATTTAGCCAGTGAGCCAGAACGGTATGCTATTTATGCTTTTTCTGTAAGTATATGTATGTTCCTTACTTATGGCGACTTAGGATTCTGCGCTGCAGCCCAGAAATATTGTGCTGAGGAGGTCGGGCGAGGCTGTTTGCAGAAAGAGTTGGAGTATGCTGGCTTTTTAGTGGCAGTTCTTGTCGCTATTGGCGTTATATTCTCTGGGTTAATGCTTACCGCGGCCAATAGCCCGCAAGTTTTATTACCGCAACTAAATTACTGGCACCTGGATTTCGCATCAACCATGTTTTTTATGGTTGGAGTATTTATGCCAATCCAGGTTGTGTTGCAACGATTTGTAATGTTGATTCTTTCATCTAGATTGAAGGAATATTATGCGATTAGAATCGACTTGGTTGCAAATGCACTTAAGATTTTTATTGCTCCAATGTTTGTGTCCAGTTCAGGTTATTTGTTGGAAGATTTTTTTTTAGTTAGTTGCCTGATCTCAATTCTATCTTGTTTGTTGAGTCTTCTAGTTATTAAATTCTATTGTAATTTCCCTATTGAGTCCGTTTTGGCACACATTAGATTTTCTAGAAATTCATATGCGCGGATGAAAAAATTAGCATTTAGTTCGTTAACGTCAACTTTCTTATTTATATTGTATTATGAATTTGACTTGATTCTGGCTGCGCGCTTTTTTAGCTTAGCTGATGTGGCCGCATATGCCATCGCCTTTAGCTTGATGGGTTTCCTTCGAAGTATCAGCAGTGTCATTTATAGTCCTATGATGAGTTATATTAATCGACTTTATGGGAAAGGCGAAGTTGAGACTGTAAAACGGAGTTTTAGATTTATTTTGGAGGCTACGATACCGTTGTTTATGGTTATAACAGTAGTGCTATATGCTGGAATGGAAGTTTTCATATATCAGTGGATGGGTCAGGAAATGGCAGTCACATTGGGCTTGGTACGAGTTTTGCTAATCGGGGGATTTTTTGTCGGACTAGTGAACACGGGTCCTCTATTTGCCACCACTTTTGAGAGGAACCGTATACTCTTGTTATTTGGTTTATTCCCATTTTCTACCTATTACGTTTTTTTCATCATCATGCATTCTTTTTTCCCGGAATTCGGTATAGCGTATATAGCTTACGCAAAAGCTCTATCCGGAATCGCAGCATCGCTCTTTAGTTTAAGTTTTTTTTATCGTAGCTCCATAGTCAGCGTTTCATTTATATTCAAGCTATTGGTGTTAACAATT
>Ga0115572_10001718_pt1 | contig 17760 bp, 12 predicted proteins | sample COGITO_mtgs_1206_FD_88681 | JGI IMG/M metagenome (GOLD analysis project Ga0115572, IMG submission 88681) | Pelagic marine microbial communities from North Sea - COGITO_mtgs_120607 | ecosystem: Environmental > Aquatic > Marine > Epipelagic | place: Germany:Helgoland, sampling site Kabeltonne... | reverse complement strand
ATTACTACTGCACCTTTTGATTTGCTACCACGTCGTGAAACAAACAACACATTAATTTCAACTGCAACTACATTTGCTGATCACGCACAAACAAGTGAACTACCACTTTCAACAGAAGCTGATTACGAAATCAAAAGCATTGATGATCTCCCAAGTGTTTATGATCGTAGCGAAGACTATGCATTGATACTTCCTTGGAGCTCAACAGTTGCTTATTTTGAAGGCGACAATGTACGCAAAGATGGTAAAGTATATAGACTAAATGATGGTGTTAACACTGGACTAACAAACAACGGTGCAGACATTGAAGTTATTGGTACAGTAATTAATCCAGTAGCCGCACATAACAGCACATTTATAATTGATGGTACAACTGTAACATTTGCAGAAACATCAATCAACTATACTTACACTGAAGCAACAGCACTAGGCGGAACAGTTAATCCAACTCCGGCACACGGTAGCACACTAACTATCGATGGCAATGATGTAACATTCAATAAAACAGCAACAGTAATTACATATGATGATATTGAAGTTACAGGACTTGTAACTAACCCAACATTTACTCCAGCTACATCAAGCAGTGACGTACTAACACTAGATGGCGTAAACATTACATTCAATGATACTGAAACAGTAACAACAAACATTAATATGTTAACAGCACTAACTGATGGCACTAGCATTTCAAACACGCACGCAACTGCACGCATTAATGCACTTGAAGCATTACGTGTTGCTTATATTGCACTAACAGATGCTGCAAGCTGGACAACTTGGAATAATGCTTACTTTAACAACAGCACTATTGACAAAGGACTAAACACTGGATACCTAAGCACAGAATATCTTGACGCTGCTAATGCAAGTATCCAAACAGAAATCCTTGCACTAATTGATGCAGACGTTGACATTATTAACGCAATCCAAAGCACAAGCTATGTAACAGCTAACGTTGCAGATGGAACAGTTCCAGTAGTTGGCAGTGACGAAACAGCGGCTAAAGCTACAGTATCATCTGGTACTTATGTTGATTCAGTAACAAGCACAATTTATGATGCAGCAAATGCCAACAACACTATTGCGCTAACAACAGTGGTTACAACTACAAGTTCAACACAGCCAAAAGTATACACTATTACAGAAGTACTTGCAGAAATCAACGGCGCAACTGTACCAGATATTACAGCAAGCAATGACGGCAATGCACTTAAAATAACTAAAACACTAGTTGACAACAGCGTAGTTGATACGTTAACTATTGCAGGAACAGCTTCGTTGTTAGCAGAACTAGGATTAACAGCAGGCACTACAACTGCTTCGGGAACAGGTGCAGTAGTTGGACAGGATCTAACACTAGCAGAAGCAATTACACAAATTACAAGTGCAAACATTACTGGTATTGTTGCAACAGACAGCGGTTCGCAATTGTTGATAACAAAAACAACCAGCAGTGGAAACTTAACAATTACAACAAGTGGCACAACTGCTTTTGGTAGCTTTACTATTATTCCTGGAACAGAAACAGCTAACACAGTTAACGAATCAAGTACAGTTAATGAAGTTATTACAAGCATTAACAATGCAGGTATCTCGGGTGTAACAGCACGTAACAGTAACGACAGAATTGTACTAGACAGCACAAACGCAAGTTTAATTATTGGAACAGGTACTGCAAACATTGCATTAGGTTATCAAACAGGTACAACATTTGCACTAGATGAAGCAGTTGAAAATATTTTCAATCCTAGCGATTGGACAGAAATTGCAGATCCAGCAGTGTTCCGAACTTGGCTACTTGATAACGTTGGTAGTGAAATTACAGACAGCGCACGTTCAATTGGTTACAACGTTTATCAAGTTCTTGACTTTGAACAAATTGTTGTAAGTGTTGAAACAGGTATCACTGAAAATGGTGACACTACTCAAGTACGCACTAAGCTACCACACAACGTACAAGAAAACGATTATGTTATGCTAATAGGTACAGCAAGTATTCCAAGCGTAGATGGCATTCATCGTGTAACAGGTTTAGTTGACAGCACTCAATTCTACATTGACGAATTTATTGACAACAGTGGTTACGGTGCAGTAAATGCAACAGCAACTGGTACTGAAATTAGCCCAACTACAACAGCAGGACAAACACTTATCATCAACGGAGTTACAACTAGCTTCTACGGTGGAGACATTACAAGTGCAATCCTAGACTTAGAAGCAAGCTTTGATACAGCAGGTGTTACTGATGTAACATTTGAAAACACTGGCAACAAACTAAAAATCATCAGCAACATTGTTGACTTGGTAATTGACGCATCAAGTACAGCACTAACAGTGTTTGGATTAACAGCAGGTACTACAACTGCACTTCAAGCGGCAGGTACTCCAGCTGGTAAGATGCTTGTGTTACGCCCAATGCGTTTCCCAACACTTAGTGCGCTAAACAATGCAACAGTTACAAGTTCATATGTTAATGGATCGTTAGGACTACAAGCAGGAATGATTGCATACGTTGATGACTACGACAACAACGGTGTGCCAGCAGCCTACACTTACACAGACACAGCAGGCGTGTTTACTTGGGAGCTACTAAGAAGTCAACCACAAACAGCAGACAACACAGCACTTGAAAGTGTTAGAATTTATGACGCAGTTAACGCAAAAGTTGTTCGCACATACGAAGCGTTTGATCCAGCTAAAGGTATTATTCCTGGAATAGTTGATCGTGAAATTGATATCCGCAGAGACAGTGACGTTGCAATTTACAACAGCGCAACAGACACAAGCAAAGAAACAGTACAGACACGTGCCTGGGGACAAGAACACGTTGGTACAACTTGGTGGAACAAAGAAAACGCTATCTACCTAAACTACGAACAAAGCGAATTAGAGTACAGACAAGCTAACTGGGGAAAACTATTTGACACAGGAAGCATTGACATTTACGAATGGACACGTTCAAACGTATTGCCAGAAGAGTATGACTTAGCAGTTACTTCTGGTGCAGTTGTAGATGGCATTGAACTAACAGGTACACCATTCAAAGTAGTTAACCAGCTAACAGAAGAAGTTTACTATTACTGGACAGAATCAATTGAGTACAACAGCGAAACAGAAAGTGATGAAACATATTATTACTTCTGGGTACAAAACAAAACTAGCATCCCTGGTAATAAAGATAGAACATACACTACACTGCAACTTACAGAGATTCTTAAAGATCCAACAGCAGCAAATGTATATTGGTTTGCGGCGTGTAGTGATTCAACTGTACTAATCAACAACCTTAACGATTTAATTGGCAACGATGATTTAGTTGTACAAGTTAACTTTGCTAACAGCGCAACAGACTTGCACAGAGAATATTTGCTACTAAGTGAAAATGATCCTAAAACAGTTATCCCAGAATGGTTACACTTTGGACTACGCAACAGCATTGTAGGATATGACACTACTAAAACAACTTACACATACACTGATTGGCAAGTTGCTACAACTTATCTTGAAGGTAATGTTGTACTAAAAGATTCAGAATACTATCTTGCAAACGCAGACAGCGTAGGTGTTGATCCTGCTACAGTAACAAACACAAGTGTTTGGCAACAGCTTTACAATGTAAATGCTAACCCAGATGGTGAATTTGTAGATGGATCAATTCAAGTACCAGCACCTAAGCTAGTACCAGATCCAACATTGCACAAGTTTAATAAACTAGGAACTGAAATCCGTCCACGTCAAACTTGGATTGATAATACTAAAGAAGCACGCCGTGTAATGGTTGACAAACTTAACCGTCAGCTAAAAACAATTAATGTTGTGCGCCAGTTTAAAGATTGGGATACAGTACTTAACGGAACAGTATCAAATGCAGACAACACAAGTGCAACACACAAAGTAGCACGTTACTGGGGCTTTGTTGATTGGTCAGCAAGCGACTATACAATTGGCACAGACTTTGATAGAATTGTAGAACAACGCAGTGTGCTTGATTCAGTTACTGACGCAATCAAAGGCGAACTAGCACTAGCTAGAACAAGCATACACAAAGATAATATTTCACGTCGTGAAGTTTACAGATACAATGGCACAAGTTGGGATATTGTTTTCAACGAACGTGCAACTATTGAATTTAACGATAAGATTTGGAACTTTGAAGATACAAGCACACCTTGGAACAACGAAGCAAGTGTTGTACTAGCTAACGTACTTGATGTAATGCGTGACACAATCTTTGTTGCACAGTTTGCTAGCTACTATGCTGATATGTGGTTTACAATGCTAAACTATATCCACAGTGAACAAAAAGGACTTAACTGGGCATTCCGCAGTACATACATTAAAGTAGCAGTTGAATTATTACTTGATCAAGAATCACGTCGTTACTTTGAAAGCAAAGACAGCGAACTAGAAGAATACATTAACGCAGTTAAGCCATTCCACAGTAAGTTGCGTGACTTTGTTGTAGCTCGTACACTAAACGAATCAATGACAGTAGATATTGAAGAAGGTGAAGCCAAGCGTAACATTTGGATTAACGCAGGTGACTTAGAAGGCACAGGCTGGATTGGCGACGAACTAGACGGGCAAGACTTTACAACCAATGATGATTCAGGAAATGTTGACGCAGGTTCATTTACAACCGTTGACAACAGCTTCGAATACGTGTATACTGGAGATAGCTTTGTAATACTTGATAACTATGACTTTGGTGATGAAGTATACCCTGCTATATTCAGAGAAACACTTGAAATGCGTGTACAAACAAATACAAGTGGCGCAACAGAAGACGCTGCAACACGTTCGTTTAGATTGTTCCTAACAGGATATGACAACAACCTAGAAGCAACAGTTATTTCAAATACACACAGCACAACACTTGCAAGTGACATTAGTTCATCTGATATTGCAATTGATGTAGTAGATGCGTCTAACTTATATGACCCAGCTACAACAACAGCACAAAGTGTAGTTGGTGTGGTGTTTATTGGAAACGAAAGAATCGAATATACAGGCATAGCAGGCAACACACTACTAGGTTGTAAACGTGGTGCTAAAACTACAGGAGCTAAAGCACACAGTGCAACAGCAAAAGTAGTAGACGCAAGTCAGCGCCGTTGGATACGTTACCCACGTAACATACAATCTTATAGCACCAATGATGCTCCGTTGTTTAACGAGCTAGGTAAAAGTTTACTTGATGACAACTCTGTTCGTATTGAAACAGTGATAATTCAAGATGCAGGCGAAGGGACCATTGGTTAAGTACAGTGGTTATTTGAGGCATAAATAAGTATAACAGGAAGACAAGTAAAATGCATCATTTGAATGAAACACAAACAGCTAAAGTAATAGGACACATTTGTATCCAAGATCCAGAGACTGGAGAAGTCTTTGTGGACAAGCGTAACGCTATTAACTTTGAAAATATGAGTATTGCACTAGCATACAGCCTTGCAGGTTTAACAGACGGCAACGGAACTAGTGGTAATGCATATAACCTATTGCAAATGGGATTTGGTAATGGTGGCGTTAACGTTACTGGTACAGGCGCACTAACATATCGTGCAACTAATACTAGTACTACAAGCGGCGCACTTTACAATCAAACATATACAAAAGGCATTGCAAACACTGCTAGCGCAGACCCAGACAACAACATTGCAGTTGTACACACTGGTGGTAACAACTATAGTGATATTGTTATTACAGCCACGCTAGACTACAGTGAACCATCAGATCAAGACGCTCTTGATGATGCGGCAAGTGCAGATGGAACATATGTGTTTGACGAACTTGGATTAAAGCTAGCAACAGGCAACTACATCAGCCACGTTATCTTCCACCCAGTACAAAAAAGTGCAAACAGAAAAATCCAAGTAGTTTACACAATTAGAATTACGGCAGGGTCTTAATATGGCATATACAGTTAGCTACTCAGACAGCACCAAAACTGCAATTAATATCAACGACGGCGAACTTGATACTACAACAGACATTACACTGTTGGGTAAGAACTACGCTCGTTACGGACAAATTGTAGCAGAAGATTTACTTCATTTGTTGGAAAACTTTGCAGGGCCAAACGCTCCAACTAGTCCTACTGAAGGCCAACTGTGGTATGACACATCAATAAACTCACTAAAGTATTATGACGCAGACGTAGATGGTCAGTGGAGAAGCTTAGGACAAATGTCAGTTACTTCTACAGCACCAAGCATACTAGTCCAAGAAGGACACCTTTGGTTAAACAGTGGCACAGGACAACTAAGCATTTATTATGCAGGTTCTTGGGTATCACTAGGAACAACTGGCGACACAAACGTTAGTGCAAACACACGCCTAGACACATTAGGTAATTCACACTCAACACTTGAAACATTAGTAAACGGTGTAATTGTAAGCATAGCAAGCAAAGACGCAACACCGTGGAACCCAGCAATAACTGAAGTAGCCGGTGACGGAGTTACATTACTTAACACAGTATTTCCAACTATACAACCGGGAATTAACCTAAACAACAGCACAGACTTTGTGTTTAATGGTACTGCAACAAGCGCACAGTACGCTGACCTTGCAGAACGCTATTGGGCAGACGCAGTTTACACTCCGGGTCACGTTGTTGAGCTAGGCGGTGAAAAAGAGATTACACAAAGTACAACAGAAGGAAGCACCAGAGTATTTGGAGTTGTTTCAACTCGTCCTGGATTGATGCTTAACGCAGGAGCAGGAAATGATGACTCACATCCGTTTGTTGCACTAGCTGGACGTGTACCTTGTAAAGTTATAGGAACAGCACAAAAAGGCGACAGACTTGTCACGTCAAGCACACCGGGTTATGCGAGAGCAGTAGCAGACGGTGAATTATTAGATTGGACTCAAGTAATAGGTCGTGCTTTAGAAACGAAAATTACAGACAAACCGGGTTCGATTGAGGTAGTAGTGGGAACGAAGTAACGTGACTATTGCAACAAACCAACTTATTACAGCAGATGATTATAACGAGATGGCCTATCTTGTTAATAAGTTGTGGTTTGATGCTAACTTACTTAGTGATACACTGGGAAATTCTCTTCCGGGACCAAGACAATACTTTGCAGACGGAACTGGATCAAACGCAAGTTTTTGCAACAGCATATACAATAGAGCAGTTGCGTGGTCTACAGACCCAACAATTACAGCACTACAACCAGTTGCATACACTGATATTATTCCAGGTGGCACAGTACTTCCACTAAGTCCGGCACCAGCGGCAGGCGACTTTATTGTTGTGCAAGTTGGTAACGTTGTAATGCTAAGCGGATACAACATTAATTACAGCAACAGTACTATTACATTTACTTCAAGTATTTCGGCCAACACAAATGTTGTTGTTTACAATAGACAAACACACATATTTGGTTGGGGACAAGGCGCCGCAGTTTATCCAGTTGCAACAGCAGACGATATTACTGCTGGTAATGTTAACACACTTATTGACAGAACAAACACTATGCTACGTCACGTTGCAGATCCAGGAATGCTTTCAAGAGTTGCACAAGCCGCTAAAATATTTGCATCAGACCAAGATACTATTGTTAGTACAATTGATGATGATTTAGTTGCAGGACGTTTACACCTAACTATGGATCCAAGTGTTGCTAGTATCAGTGATGCCGCAGACTTTACTAATCCACTTATTATACGTGAAACAGGAAATTGGACAAATGTTAACGTAACAGAAGCCACATACACATTTACAAACTATGCAGATGCACGTTACTTCTTTAACAGTGGCGCAAACATACGTTTGAGTTTGAATGTTGATGCAGGTGCAAACGGAAACGACTATTGGGAAGACCTAGCTGATGCTATGGGCAATGTAAGTTTAGGTTGGAACAACACAACCAATGACGGCGACTATGGCCATCCACAAAACTTAGGCTTCTATCATTTAACTGACCAATACCAATTGTTATTCCGTTCAGGCGGAGCTAGAGCAAGCTTTGGACACTATGCAGGTTATGGTGAGTACAGCTTGACAAACTTAGAAGTATATGGTAAACTTAGAGTTGTTGGTAACACAGTAGCCATAGACCTTAAAATTGAATTAGATGACACAGTTGCAGACGGAACTGGTCAAACATCAGATGGTACAGTAGGACCTAACGTAACGGTTAGTATGTTCTTTGTAAAAGCTGATGATTATGTCGACAACACAGCGACACTAAATATCAGTGGACCATCGGATATGGCAGTGCTAAGCATTGGCGACTTTGATGAGTCTGTTGACAACTATAACCCGTCATAAACCTCTTGACATTGTTGGAAACCCCTGTTATACTTTAATAGTATACACACCTATAACACTTAGACTCTGAGGAAAAATAATAATGGATGATCGTTTAGAAAAAGCACTTGAGTTTGCGAATTATCGTATGACTGTAGACGTGCAAAAGAAAAATCTAGCAGCCCGTGTTGAAACACTACAAACAGTACACATCACAGGCGGAAGCTTTAAAGCAGACTCTGCTACAATCGCATTTGTTAAAACAATGCTTGATTTGGGCAATGAAACACTAATCTTAACAGACCTTAAAGGCAACCCTGTTGAAATTCAAGATACGCAAGAGTTTCTTGATAGCTTAACAAGTGCCTACAACAACGCTATGAGCGAGCACCTTGTTGAAAGTCAGAAGATTAAGAAAGCTCGTAATATTAAAACCATAATGGATTGGTAATGTTTAACACAACACCTTTATCAGCAGATACAACAACAGGCGTATGTTTCTTTGCTTACAACAACGACCAGATTGACTATGTTCAATTAGCCGTATTGGCTGCGGCGTTTGTTAAAAAGCATATGAAGCATAACACTACTTGTCTTATTACAGACGAGGGTACTTGGGCTTGGGCAGAACAAAGTCAAGGAGCAGATTTAGTTAATGAACTGTTTGACGATGTAGTGTTTACTAATGTAGAACACAAAGCCAATACTAGAGTACACCACGACAGTCCGTGGACAAAATTTGAAGCAAGTTTTCAAAACAGCAACAAACACTTGATATGGGAATACAGTCCTTATGATAGAACATTGTTGTTGGATATTGATTACATTGTGCAAAACAACAGTTTGGATTACATCTTTGATACTGACGAAAACGTAACTATGTTTCGTGACGCACTAAGCATCAATAGAGAGCTTCCGCACATTTATGAACAATATCTAGAACCGCAAGGTGTTGATATGTGGTGGAGTACAGTTGTGTACTTTGACCGCAGTGAACTAAGCAAAATGTTCTTTGATACTTGGGCTCACGTTGCAGACAACTATGACTACTATAAGTTTATCTACAACTGGCCTGGCAAAATGTATCGAACAGACTATTGTGTTAGTGTAGCAACACACATACTAAATGGTTTCCAAGCCGGCGATGCTATTACAAAATTCAACTTAGGACCAATGATTTATATGGATCAAAAGGACGACTTGGTTGATTGTAAAAGTGCTAGCGACTGGATATATCTTGCAAACAACAGAGAAGAAAACTGGAAGAATCTTTTGATTCGTAACAAAGACACAAATGTACACGCTATGAACAAACGTGCTTTAGGTAGACAGTTTACAACATTAATGAAGGCACTTGGTCATGAGCAATAAAGAAACAATCCCCGAAGGGTACATTCTATTTGGATTTCAAAGTCCAAACAATGAAGAAATTGCAGCCGCTTATGCATTAGCTTGTAGTATTAAAAGCAACGACACAAAGCGTCCAATTGCACTTATTGTTGATGCGTTTGATAGTGTTCCAACAAAATACGAAAGCGTATTTGACTATGTAATCGAAAGTCCATACGGCTCAAGTGATTACGAAACAGGAAGCAAGCTAGCTGACGTTTGGCAAATCTATCACTGTACACCATTTGAAAAGAACTTGTATATTAAAAACACAAGTTTGGTTATGTGTAATATAGACGGACTATGGGAAAGCTTAGAAGGACAACCTGTTGTATTTCCTACAGCAACAGTTAACTTTCAAGGAATGCCTAGCGTATATAATTCAAAAACAGAAACACTATTAAGAAACAAGGTTCCAGTATATCACGCAGATGTATTTTACTTTGAACAATGTGAAACAGCCCAAGAATTTTTTAAGCTTTGTGATCCATTGTTTAAAAGCTGGAGAACAGTGTTTACACGTTTTATTCAGCAAGGTAAACCTGAATGGTTCAGTCTCGGTGAGATGGTAAGTATTGTTGCTAAGATATCAGACACTGACTTGCGTCCACTGCACAAGTTTGTTTACACTGATATTGGAGTAGACAATATTATTGTTGCAAGTGACGACATTCCCGATAATTGGGTTGAGTTTTTTAACATCTGGCTATTCAAAGGCAAGATGCTAAAAGTAAACAACCATATGGTTAATGGTATCGCAGTATATCATCAACACAACTTTTTAACAAGCGAAAATATAGATGACATCACCAGCCGTTACAAAGAAGCGCAGAGACTCAACGCCAACTAGATATGTAGTTCACTACAACAGTTGGGACGGAGAAATAAGAAGCGTAGGCAGTACAAAAAATGAATTCAGTAGACATCCTTATGTTTATACTGAAAGTGCTGATGCGGGCAAAATTATTGCAGGTACAATAAATCGCAATCAGTTTATTGTAAGCTTTCCAAGCAGTGACACAACTGAATTAGTGTTTATGCCAAAGGACAATGTTCTTCGTTTGCGTAGCAGTGAACTAGCATTATTCCAATTGCCTAAGAAACAATTGCGCAACTGGGACTTGCGTGTTCATATTTACAAGCAAAACAATATGATGGAAGTTCAGATTAATCCTGACAGTATCCAAAAGCTAACTAGCTTTACATATCGCAAGCAACTTGAAATCTCAAAAGACAGTGACTTAACATTGTATGTTGTGCAACACAACAATCCGGATCATTTGATTGACGTTATTGAACTTGATCCCATTGAACTACTTACAAACGGCAGTTTGTTTTACGACATATCACACATAACAAAGTATACAAGTTATGAAGACATTGGGTTTATTACTCGACGTTGTTTCAAAAACTACTATGTAGAAATGTTTGACAGTCCGATGATTACTGCACAAAAGTCGTTGACAAAGTTCAGATATAATGTTATATTAAAAGCAGAACAAGATGTTCTGGGACACATTGAAGTTGTTAGTACAGACAAGGGCCTAAGGGCTGTTGCAAAAGTAGCAAACAACGAGTTCCACAACATAGGATTATTTGAAGAGTGGTTAACACTATACGTAGTTGGAAACACTCCAGATGAGTATTACGGCACCTTGGGTGTCAATTTACAACAACTTCAGCGAGATGGTAACTATGCTATCGAAACTGATATCGATATTAGAGGCCGTGATATTATTCACAACAAGCCTAAACTAGTACTAACAACAAGGGTGAAAAATTAAATGACAAATCTAGTACCTATTACAGAATTTGACATTGTGTTTATCAGCTATGACGAACCTAACGCTGATGAAAACTTCAATGATCTATTAGAAAAGTGTCCTTGGGCACAACGCAGTCACGGAGTATGGGGTAGTGATGCCGCACACAAAGCAGCGGCTGCACTTAGCGAAACAGACAGATTTATTACTGTAGACGCAGACAATATTGTTGATGAAGAGTTCTTTAACTTAGAACTTGATATGGACAAAATTGGCGGCAGTGATGTTATCAGTTGGGCAGGACGCAACGAAATCAACGGCCTAGTATATGGCAACGGTGGTATTAAATGTTGGCCTGTACACGTAGTTAACAATATGCGCACACACGAAGCGGCACCAGAAGATGACAAACGAGCGCAAGTAGACTTTTGTTGGAACATCAACTATGTACAAATGAACAATGCGTACTGTCAAGTTATGAACAACGGATCTCCACTACAAGCTTGGCGTGCAGGTTTCCGTGAAGGTGTTAAAATGGGATTGGAAAACGGAGACGTTGTAGATCCAAGTCAAATCAAAAACATTCACAAAAACAATTACAAGCGTATGCTAGCTTGGATGACAGTAGGTGAAGATGCAGCCAATGGTATTTGGGCAGTATATGGCGCACGCCTTGGCTGTCATATGACAAACATTGAACGCACTAGCTGGGATTGGAAAAACGTTCGTGACTTTGATTGGTTGACTAACTATTTCAACACAGAAGTATTTCCAAAGTTTGAAAATGAAACAGGAACACTATGTCCACGTACAGGCGTGCGTTGGGACGCAGACTTAGTTAAGAGTGAAAGTGTACGATTGGGTGTAGACTTGATTGCAGACTTAGACATTAACATTGCAGACTTTGATGCACAGCAAAGCAAGTTCTTCAAAGAAGTATACAACAATCCAGCCAGAGTTGCACCTATGGCACGTGAAGAAGAAGTACGCAACGAAGTGGGACAATAAACAATGAGAGTTGTTTTAGTAACCGGCGGGTTTGATCCTTTACACAGTGGACACATTGCATACTTTGAAGCCGCAGCCAAACTTGGTGACGAGTTAGTTGTAGGCATCAACAGTGATTCTTGGCTCACACGTAAAAAAGGCAAACCATTTATGCCAGCACAGGAACGCCGTGCTATTATAGAAAAGCTATCAATGGTTGCTAGCGTTGTTGAATTTGACGACATTGAAAATCACAGTTGTAATGCAATTGAAGTTGTCAGAGAAACATATCCACTGAGTACAATTGTTTTTGCCAATGGCGGAGACAGAACGAATACCACCACTCCTGAATACATTAAATATGGTTCTCACCCTGCTGTAGAGTTTGTATTTGGAGTGGGCGGTACTAACAAAGCAAACAGCAGTAGTTGGATATTAGAAAAGTGGCGCACAGATAAAACTGAACGCCCTTGGGGCTACTGGCGTGTGCTTGACAACAAAGCTTATGCAAACGTTAAAGTTAAGGAACTGGTTATTGATGCGCACAATGCACTCAGTGATCAACGGCATAAGTATAGAAGTGAACACTGGTACATCCTAGAAGGTAGTATGACTATGAAGCTAGAAGCACCAGATGGTACACGGGATATCAAATATCTTAAACAACACGATTCACTAATTATACCTGTAGGGTATTGGCATAAAGCAGTGGGCAGCGAATGTCGTTGTCACATACTTGAAGTACAATACGGAGAAGTATGTGATGAGTCAGACATAGAACGTAGAGACAGTTATGAGTAAAAAATTAGCAGATATGCCTTTTGAACGGCACGGCAGCGGATATATTCCGGGCAACGAACACAATAGAAATGTTATGCGTGACCTGCTTAACGAAACTGGACCAGGTATGTGTTTGGCAAAGTGGACACAGGTTACTATGCACTTGGGCGTAGGACTAACACACAGTTGTCACCACCCTGTGGCACACAAAATTGATCTTGAAGAACTCAAAGACAATCCAAGTGCTTTGCACAACACCGGCGTAAAGAAAAAAGCCCGCAAGCAAATGCTTAACGGAGAGCGTCCGAGCGAGTGTGACTTTTGTTGGAGAATAGAAGACAACACCGGAGAAATAAGTGATCGTGCATTAAAAAGTCTAGATCAATATAGTATTCACGACCACGACAATATTACACAACTAACAGGTGATGAAAACGTTTATCCACGTTACGTAGAAGTAAGCTTTTCACACGCTTGTAACTTTAAATGTGCATATTGTGGTCCTACTTTTTCAAGTGCTTGGGCTAGTGAAATTAAAGAACACGGAACATACAAACTATCGCACGGAGGTGATTTTAATTATACAACAGACGTTCCGTTAAAAGCCAGTGATGAAAATCCATACACAGAAGCGTTTTGGAAATGGTTTCCTGAAGCTAAAAAGCATATGCACACATTGCGTATCACAGGTGGTGAGCCACTTATGAGCAAGCATACTTTTAAAGTTATGGAACACTTGCTAGAACACCCAGAGCCAGAAATGGAACTAGCTATTAACTCAAATGGTTGTCCGCCTGCAAAGCTTTGGTTGAAGTTTACAGACTTGGTTAACCAACTAACAGAGTCAGGTAGCATTAAAAAGTTTACATTGTTTACTAGTGCAGAGAATTCAGAAGCCGCCGCAGAGTACACACGTACTGGAATGGACTGGATGTTGTTCAAACAGAACATTGAATACTTTATGGAAAACACCAAAGACACTCGTGTAACATTTATGGCTGCGTTTAACATTCTTAGCTTAACAACATTCAAAGACTTCTTAGAGTATGTGTTGTTCCTAAAGCGTAGATTCAATCGCAATGGTATGTACAAGTGGCTTAGTGAAAGTGGACTTGACACCAACGACAGTTTGCAATATGATTTGGACAAGTACAGAACACAGTACATTCCAAGTTGTGCAGAACGTGAAGAAGGTGGCGGCAGTGTTGGAAACAGAGTTGGACTAGATATTCCTTATGTTAGAGCACCCGAGTTCCTAGATGCTAACACTGCAACTATTGAAATGCTACAAGATTATTTACTGCCAGCAGTAGATTATATGTACAAAAACCTAGCTAACAATGAGTGGCACGGACTACTAGGATTTGAAAGCTGGGAAGCTCTAAAGCTAAAGCGTATCTTTGTTGACGTGCTGATTGCTGTTAAAGATGCACGTAACCACGATGAAACAACTACACGTGAAGACATTGCCAAACAGCGAGCAAGATTTTACGAGTTCGTTATGGAGTATGACAAACGCCGTGGTACAGACTTTACTAAGAGCTTACCCGGAATGGCACACTTCTATAAAGTTTGTAAACTAGAACACGAAAAGTTACGAGTGGAAACAAACAACGATGACGCCAGTTAATATAATACTGCCCAACTGTTACGATGAAACACATATTATTTGGACAGACAAGCAAAACATTAAACGACTGATTGGCACAAATCAATTAGTAAACGTTTGTGCAAGTCTCGAAGATAGTCCAACTGGCAAAGCTACAATCTTCTTTAAGATGCACGGCGGCATAGAACAATACAACAATGCTAGCTTATTTGATGGTAGCTGTCTTGACAGTATACCCAAAGAGTGGTACTTTGATATCAACCGTGATAGAATGAGAATTGTAGTAGACACCAGCAACGAAAGTTGGAGCCCAAGCTACAACGGAACTTACCCTGAACACGAAGTTGTTGAACTACACGAAATCCTCACACACAAACTTATTGACTTAGGCATTAATCACAAAGCCCTTACTTGGGTTACAGGTGATATGAATGCCGAAGAACATTTTGCTGACTACAGTGGTGTAAACATTCGCAGTCATTGTCAAGCTTACTTTATGAGTCACGGCATACTGTGGGACACGCACACCAAAGACTTTAGCTCAAACTTGTCAGAAGAAACATTTGAAAACTTTAGTTTGTGCTTGATGCGTGACTTGCGCAAGGAACACAGATTGTACAGCATATACAAAATGCGAGCAGAAAATGGATTGCAAGGTATGGTAAAAACAACCAGCCCAAAGCGCCACGGTGATCAAACCATATGCGATAACTATGCAACACTGTATCACTACTATAAAGAACACAATTACGAAACACCAATCAACTGGGCAAATATGCGCAATCACTTGTTGGATTATTATGTATACTCTCCATTTGAAGTACCCAACGATGATATTGATGAAGCACAGCGCAGAAGTTTATTTGCACTAGTAAGCGAAAGCTTTTGCTTTGGCGACAAGAACTTTATTACATACAGCACGTTTAGAGCTATACTTTCAAAACGTCCGTTTGTGATATTTGGAAACAAAGGCGTACTAAAACAATTGCGAGCTTGGGGTTTCGAAACCTTTGATGGAATATTACTTGATGAATCATACGATGATATGGATGATGGATTTGCAAGAGTAGACGCAGCCGTTGTTGCGCTAAAGTACAACAAAGTTAAAAACCTTCCTAGACTAGAAGCATACGAAAGAGTACAAGGTATTGTAGAACACAACTACAATCATTTTATGAAAAGTCAGCCAACAGCAGCAGACAAATACTTGGAGTTATTTAAATGGTAAACGAAGTTTATTTTGCTACACCCAGAAGCGGTAGTCACAGTATATGTAGTTTAAGTAACACAAGGTATCATTTGTTAGAATACTTTAATGTTGAAGATATGATACTTCCACGTAACAGCACAGGCAGTGAAATACTCTACAACCAAATAAGCCAAGACACACTTGACAATTTAAACAGTGGAGACTTTGAAAGTGCGTGGCACTCACAAAAGGCGCTGTCAGGCACTCCTGCTTACTACAAGAAGATTGACCGTTTGTTTTCAACAATGGACACAGAGTTTCCAACAAAAGAAAACTTTCTCAATGAACAACAAAGACGTTGGACGCAGTTAAAAAAACAACAAGACAATTGGAGCGTTAAGATAATGCGCTACCATTATTTAAACAATGACGTTATGAGTGAACTGTTGGAGTATACAGATCGTATATACATTATACATCGTTTGGATTATGTTGCACAAGCAATCAGCACACTAAAAGCACAGCATATGTCCAGCAACGTTTGGCACAGCACAACAGGTGAAGCAGTAACACTAGAAGTTGATGATTTCCCATACGACAAATTGCCCGAGCAAATACTTAATATTAAAAACGAAAACCAGTGGATAAAGAACACTGTTAAAGATTACTCAAATAAAGTCAAGTACCTTACATACGAACGACAGGACCTAAGTGCCAGTAAATATCGCAAGCTAAATATTAACATACCACTTTTAGATTTAGACAAGTGTTATGACGTAGCAAAGAAAGCCGGATATGATTACACAGACAGACGTATGTAGAATATGTGCTAGCCCAGTAACTGAAGTTGCAGACTTGGGCGAAATACACATCAATGACTTTCCTGCACAAGCTGGCGAAACTCCTGGACTAGCACCATTGGTATTAGACCAGTGCAACAGTTGTAGTTTAGTACAGCTTAGACACACAGTGGATCCGCAAGTATTGTATGGTGATCACTATTGGTACGAAAGCGCACTTAATCCAAAACTAAAAGCCAACTTATTGGACATTGCAGAAATTGCAAACAGTTACACACAACCAGGCGACAGTGTACTAGACATTGGTGCTAACGATGGTAGCTTGCTAAGCGGTGTACACAAAGACAGAACTAGAATAGGATGTGAACCTGCAAGTAACTTGTGGGCAAAGTGTGCTGAACACACAGACGTACTATTACCCAGTATGTGGGATAGCAGTAAACTCAAAGAGAAATGTAAAGTAGTTACAGCTATTGGAATGTTCTACGATATGGACAATCCAAATGAATTTATCAGCGGAGTTAAAGACGTATTAGCAGACGATGGAATTTTTATTGCACAGCTAATGACACTTGCTCCAATGATACAAATGCGTGACTTAGGAAACATTTGCCACGAGCATTTGGAGTACTACACTTATGCCAGCTTGGTAGAACTATACGAGCGCAATGGTTTAGAAATATATCACGTAGAAGAAAATGACATACAAGGTGGAAGCTATCAGTTATGGGCTAGACATCTAGTGGATGGTAGTATTGAATATGCAGAAGATACCAGTGGACTACAGGACTTTTTTGACAGTATTGCTGAAACTAAAACACAACTACATAGTATTTTAAATGAATACAAACGCCTGGGCAAACGCTGTTATGTATACGGTGCTAGTACCAAAGGAAACACACTGTTGCAAATTTGGGACTTGGGCGAGTTCTTTGATGGAGCCGCAGAAATACACACTGAAAAGTTTGGACGCT
>Ga0115572_10001717_pt1 | contig 17760 bp, 19 predicted proteins | sample COGITO_mtgs_1206_FD_88681 | JGI IMG/M metagenome (GOLD analysis project Ga0115572, IMG submission 88681) | Pelagic marine microbial communities from North Sea - COGITO_mtgs_120607 | ecosystem: Environmental > Aquatic > Marine > Epipelagic | place: Germany:Helgoland, sampling site Kabeltonne... | reverse complement strand
TTTCGGTGTCGAGGAATGCAACACCACCGGTCCAAACTAGTGACTTTCCAGCGAAGTGGATGGTCCCGTTGAGTGCGGCTGCGATGTCGTCTGTGTGTTGCGCCAACGCGGCTAGCAGGGATAGTGAGTCAACTCCACCGGAAAGAAGGACGACCGCTTGAGTTTGTCTTGTAGAGGGTAAAAGCGCATCAAGACGCCGGTGGCAATACTGGGTCAACATGTCCGCGGCAAGCGGCAAGTCGTGGAGATCTCTGGGTGGGGGTGGGCCCTCAATTATGTCGCCAACATATTCCCGTCCTGCGGATGTTGAAGTTTTGATGAGTTTCACTGTGCTGCGTCTTCGATGATCCGAATGAGCGCTGCCTGATCAGCCAACTGGGTACCATCGATAACGACACCATTCAGGTAGCCTTTGGGTGTTCCTTGCACTTCGTTGTCGAAGAAGGCTTCTGTTGAGTTGGCTGCCCAACCTAGGTACGTGTTGTTGGTGATGCAGTTGTCGAATTGTTGTAGTGGCTGCCCTGTGATGCCAACGTTTTCGGCGTATCCGATGAGTTGTTCTTGGGTCCATTGTTGGCCTGGTGGTGGTTGGTTGGCTAGTAGTATTTTTTGGTATTCGGTTGTTTTGTTTTGGTCGATGGCGCATCCCCATGCGTTGATGGCGGCTGCTGATGAGGTGGTTCCGTTGTTGGCGTCGAGGAAGGCTGTGGGTCGGTAGACGAGTTGGATTTTGCCGCTGTCAGCTAGTTGTCGGATTCCGGCGCCGTTGATTTCTTCTACTGCTGCGCATGCTGGGCATTGGAAGTCTTCCCAGAGTTCGAGTAGTGGCGCGTTGATGGGTTCAGTGTTGTAGGGAACCGCCCATGGGGTTGGGGAGTCTGCCCCTAATACGCCTGCGGGGAGTGCGGTGTTGTCGTTGGGTTCTGGGAGGAGGGCCCCTGTTTTTTGGGTTGTGCTGGATGCGAATACGGCTACCCCCAAAATTGAGGTGATTGCTATGGCTACGGCGGTTGTTCCGGCTATGCGCCTGGTGCGGGTGCGCCGTTTTTCGTCTGCAAGTTGTTGGGCGCGCGCTGCGGCGGCTTTGTCTCGGGTGCTTTGCTTGTTCCTCATACCCCCAATAGCGGAGTCCTCTTAACCCAAATTCTGGTATTTTTCTTTGCAGAACTGGGGTCTTTTTGCTGCTGCCAGTGGATGTGGAAACTTTTTGGTCTTTTCTTTCTATGTTTTGGGGATGTGGAAAGTTTCTTTCTCCAACAAACGGGGCCTAATACGGTTATCATGGTAGTATAAACGCATGAAGGGGAATAAGGCACAGTCTGAGGTTGATGCGCGTACACGCGCCACTTTGGGGCGCCGCAATTCTGGTGCATCGGGCCAACATGGGGATAGGCGAACAAAGAGGCTTCGTACTCGCGCGGCTGTGCAACGCCATTTCATCGAAGAAAACTGATTCGACAGCTCTTAGTACCCCCTAAATCACTCTCCCCCCTTTTTCCGCTATTCCCGTTGTCCTGAACACAACCGGATAGAGAAACAGGAAGAGAGAGGGAGGTGCGTCAAACCGTGCGTCGTTTCCGCAATGAGCACGGTTCAGGAGACCTCATCGCATTTATCTTCTTCGTTGTCACTTCCGTTCTCTTTGTCACACTCATTCTCATCATGGGTTTATCGGTGCGCCAAGCAGTAGTTCCATCGGTGAACAGAATCGTTGATGCTTACACAGAAAAATACGCCAGATACGGGATGCGTGTTGTCCCGGGTGAAACTTTGACAGTTGATGCCCAATTGAAGGCCACGCTGGTTGCTAACGGAAAAATTGGTGACGCCGAACAGATTCAGGTGACGTGTGGCAGGTACATTCCGGGGCCGAACGGTTCCCCGGGGAACATCATTCCGTCAGCTAGCACACCGGATGCTGTGGTGAACCCGGAGTCCGTTGTTCGCGCCGGAGACCTGGTGGCGTGCGCTGCCGGCGGTGCTGTACGTAGTTGGGCCCTCTCAGAGGGCGACATTGTTGGTGGGGACTATCTATACGTGTCCGTGAAAACGGCAACGATTGGGGACAAAGGTTATGTTGGTTAAGCGACACCGCGACGAGTCAGGTGCCGGTGGGATTGTTATTGCTGCGATCCTTTACCCGATCCTCGGTCTTGTCGTGATGGCCCTCATGCTCAGCTTACAGGGCTGGTCAAGTGCGCAAGCCAATGCTGACGGCACTGCCGACCAGGTAGCTAAGGCAGCTGCTTCCCAAGTGGTGACCACTCCCTCGGGCGAAATTGGTATTGATTGTGAGAAAGCTGAGGCTGCAGCTTTTGTTGCTTTCTCAAATAGTCGCTCCGTTGCAACAGGGGGTGACCGGTTCTCTTCATTCGATTCTGACACTTTCGTTGTCGACGGGGCCTCTGAGCAGGTAGCTGATGGTGCTGCGGGTGTTGAGGTTAGGTGTGTGGAACCTTTCGAGGTGACGTTGCCGGCCTACAACTACTGTCCTGATGTTGGTGGCTGGGAAATGATGGAAGATGGCGAAACGTGCCGACGTCAACTAGAAGACCGTTTCGAATACTTCTGTGCCACTGAAGGTTCCACTCTGATTGGGTCGCAGTGTGTGACGTTGGCAACGATTTGGGAATGCGAAGATGGTCGCATTGTTGACCAGAACGCAGAGTGCGGTCAGGAACTGGCCACCGCCTTATGCCCCATTGACCCAGTGTTGACAAGCGACCTTTCAAGCTGGGGTGGCTGGACTCTTTCCCCAGATAAAGAAACATGTCAGGGTGTAGAAACATCTTATTACAGTCCTGTGATTGATTTTGATTGCGCGGCTTATTGGGTGTCAGCCCCGAGTACTCTTTTAGAAAGTGACAGCAACTGTTTCGAGGAACCGAAGGAGTATTACTGCACGGTTGGTGTTCTTTCGGGCAGCGCGTGTCGTTATGCTGATGATGTTCGTAGCCCCCTTTACACGTGTCCTGCTGGTACTTCTTTGTCGGGCACGTCGTGTGTGCAGACAACGGTTTGGTACACGTGCCCGAATGGTGGATCCCTGTCGGGTACTTCATGTTTTGTTCAAACGGCCACGTATCCGTATGCGCATTACGTGTGGGTTTGCCCGAGTGGCTGGTCGAGGGTAAGCGACTCGTTGTGTCAGCAGTTGTCTGGATTTATGACAGGCGCAAAGGGCACAACCTGTTCATCTTTGTCGGGTTCTTTTGGTTCCCGGTGGGCTGGCGGTTCATGGAATTCCAGCACCCGCAAATGCACCTACCGTGTGTGGAACTATTCGTATAACGCTACCTTGCAGTACCGCCAGGGCAGTGTCGTGTACGTCACAACTTCGTATGCTGCCCAATACAATTCCAACACTTCCAGCAGTCCGGCAGGTTCTTATTGCCAGAGCGGCTATGTGCGTGAGGGCGCTAGCTGTGTACGTTATGCGTTCACATCAACGAGTATCCGTTCCACTGGGGACCCACAGCTTTTGGGTGCTGCCCGACGGATCGTTGTAAGCCCTGGCCCACCCACTTTGGAGACCCGTGGCCCTGTCGATTCAGTGAGCAGGACATACACACCTATCCGGCCTACTGCGGAAGAGATCACCATTTTTGATCCTGCACCTGAACGGCAAACAAACACCGAGCCACTGTTTGAGGATCGACAGTTTGTGACGTCAGCTTCGACGGAAACATTTTATCGAAGCGTTCAGGTACGTATTCAGGACAGCTACAGCTCACCTGTTGGCGGGGCGTTAGAGGCAGACATTTCTCGCACTGCGAAGGCAAGTGTTGAACAGCAACGCTCACCTGTGGTGGTGCCTTAAACAAGTGTGTACGGATAGAGAAGTTTTGCCGATTGAGTTATTAGGGAGATCAAAGTGAAACGCCGGTTGGGTTTTGTGAGTGTGGGCGTGTTTTCTGCTGCCTTGATGTTATCTGCGTGTAGTGGGTCTGGTTCAGATACTCCTACTGATACGTGGGTCGATTCGGGGTCTTCGTCTGTGCCGATAGAAAATTCTGATGATGGTGTGATAGCCCCGGTAGCCCCTGAACCTGGTTTTGGGGATGTTGAGGTGACTAACGAGGATTCGGGTGAAACGGTCACTGTCCCTAACGAGTCCGCTGAGAGGGCCGCTGAAAGGGCGGAAACGGAACGCTTAGCTGCAGAGGAAGAGTCACGTAAATCTACTGAAGTTGACCCCCAGTTCCGGCCATCGACTCCTTCTGCCCCAAGTGTGCCTGGTGTGCCGGGGGTGGGACAGGTCTCGGCCACCGAGGTCGGTCAGGCGGCAGGTGTTGCCAAATCGTTGTGGGTAGCGCTTTCTCAAGAGGCAGCGGCTTTACGTGCCGGCCAAAAAATTGATCTTGCTCGCTGGGGTGCGTTCCTTTCTGACAACGGGGTGAAGTCTATGTCTCAACTTGTTTCCCCTACTGACACCATCACCAGCATTAACGCGGCCCGCGCACTATCAGCAACATCGACGTGTGTGGCCACCTGGACTATTGATGGGGAAAAATTAGGGAAACCTGACCGTGGCCAGTTTGGGGAATGTTTCTTCACCCGAAAAGAAAGCCTACCAACTTTTAAGGTTGACGGGGTTTCTTCTGCGGGACCAAACGCGGTTTCTCTTCGAGTGTCAACGGTCCGACCGGTGGCGTGGCTGACAGGACAAACATCTTCCTTGTTTTCGTCGTCGGTGTGGGTAGTGAAGAAAGACAAGTCCTCAAATTCTTGGCTTGTTGATTCCGTTTCTGCAGTGAATGGTGGGGTGCGTTTCTGATGCTTAAACGTCCAGTTTTCTACATTGCTTCTATTGTTGCCGCTTTCGCTATAGCTGCTACAGCTATCCCTGCGCATGCCGCATTGGAAGATGACCCCATTTTTTGTGACGAGTGGGGCACGCTAGATCCCCCGCCGCCGGAGAGAGACTTTCTGTCACGCGCAGAGATCAATGCAGCGTTCCCCTCATACACCTATTCAGATGAGCTTGTGTCTACAACGAACCGGGTGGAGGGCGCTTACCGTGAGCGCCAAAACTATTGGGTTGAGAAATGTTTTCGTTTCGTTGACGATGTGACGGGCCTGAGTGACTGGGTGGCTATCACTGAGCTGGCGTACGGCCCGTGGACTGGTCCATACATTGGTACTGTTGCTGGTGTACCGCAAGCGGGTACACGTGACTGTTTGAAATCTCACGAGATGACACTTGCTGGGCCGTTGCAACAAGACCTCACGGTCATGCCCCAGCAGGTGACTACCGGGTTCACGTTAGATAACCCTGCCTTATTGAACCGCAACAGCAAAGAAACTTCGTATGGTCAGAACCCGCAAGCTAACTGGCTTGACTGCGTCAACGCGGGGGCCTCGTATAACACTAAGTCTTCAACCTTTTTGAAAGCAGAGCAACGTTTAGCTAATGGGGACATTGTTGAGTTGAGTCCTGCTCGGGCTAAGCGTTTGATGGGTTATCAGGGTCGGTACAAGATTGCTTCTGAGGTGAAGATGTCTCAGGTGTCGTACCGGTCTTACCCTAATAGTTTCGTGTATGGGTCTTATTCGGGTGTGACGGTTCCGTTGAGTGTTGATGCTCCGGCGTCGCGGACGACGTCTACGGTTGATACTTGGTTTTTGCGGGATTGTAAAGCGGATCGTACGCTTGCTGGTTCTTTGCAGGGGGGTGAACGCCCGTATGCTTTGTTTGCTCCTCGTGGCGGTTCAGTGTTGTCGCTTCAGGAGGAGGCGAGCTGGATGAAAACTAACTGCCCCGACATCGTGGGTCTGCCGCCAGGTGGCCCGGTGGTGGGTTCCCCTCCCCCTGTCATGGAGTGCGCGTTGGTGAGCCGAGAAGATGGTGTCACTGATGTGATTGCTAACCCAATTTATCGTTCCCGTGACGCGTCAACGAATGCCTACCTGGGTGAGTACCGTGGTTTTTCTGACTGGATTCAGCCAACAACGGTTGACCTGGATTTTCAGGTGAAGGCCGATAACAAGTTTGTGTGGGCCGATTTTTTGCGGTACGCGGACTTGACCGTGCGTCTTGGTGGTGATGCTGAGGAGGTGACTGGTTCGGGTGCTTCGTCGTTGCGGAAGTGGTCATCGTTTATGGGTTTAAGTGATCGTGTGCGCCAAAATTCGCCTTCTTTGGTGGGTACGTTAACTAATGGTGGTCCTGGACCGAATGATGATTTGCAGCCTTTTGATGTTGCGAGGCAGCCTTTGGATGAGGACGGTAATTATGTTCAGTTCAATTATGGGCAGGATTCTGGTGAGGGTGAGCGCGCGAAGGCGTTGAAGAATTATGACCGGTTGGCGTTGAATTCTTGGTATGGGCCGGGGTCGGTGTTTGATTTCGATAACGCTGAGTCGGCTTTGTTTCCGGGGTTCATGGTGGCGTTCAGTGCCGCTTCTCAGCCGTCTGAGTATTGGGGTGTGAAGCCCAGGTGGGGTGTGTCTTCGGTGATTTCGTACACGAAGGACATGCCTGAGGGTGCGCTTGCTTCGGTGAGTTCTCCGAGCAGCATTGTGGTGAATGCGGATGGGTTGATTCGGGAAAAGTTGACAGAGGTATTGATGTCGGATGCGTGTACTGCGTCGCGTCAGGCACGATTCGATGTGACGGTTCCTTCTATTGTGCGCTGATTTTTGATTCCATCTTTACGGGTGGGCTTTCGAAGCGCATGGGCCCTTGGGTTTTTTGAAAGCTTGTTTCACCGAAATTTGCGCCAGGAAGCCCCGTCAGGGATGGCGGGGAGGAATGGCGCGGTTTTCCGCAATGAACGATGTCAGACCGAACCGATATACATAAGTAGGAGCGTTTCTCGCAGGAAGGGAGTCAGATAATGCGTCGAGCTGTCAAGGTCCGCCTGTATCCGACTCCTGCCCAGGAATCGCTGTTTGCTCGTACCGCTGGGGCTGCGAGGAAGGTCTATAACCTCGGTTTGGGTGTTCGTAAGGATTTCTACGAGCAGGACAGCATCTCGGTCTCAACGAACGACCTGATGAAGATGCTGCCGTTATGGAAGGAAGAGTTCCCCTATCTCGGCGAGGTGTCAGATGTCGCCTTGCAACAGTCACTTAGGAACCTCGACACCGCATACACGAACTTCTTCAAAGCCTGTAAGGGTGAGGGTAAGGCTCGTTTCCCGAGATTTAAGACTCGCAATTCGCGGGTGTCGTTCCGCCTTACGACGAACGGTTTCCGCGTCAAGGACGGTCAACTGTTCGTCGCGAAAAGCAAAGAAGCTGTGCCGTTCAAGGACGCGAACTACACGATTCCTGGGGACGCGTCGTCGGTCACTATCTCCCGTGACGCTGCCGGGCGTTGGCAGGCGTCTTTCCTTGTCGATGATGTCGTCTCACATCCCGAAACCACAGGCGAGAAGATTGTGGGTATCGACCTGGGAGTGAAGACGCTCGCGGTCACGTCGGATGGGGAGGAGTTCGCGAACCCGAAACATTTCGATAAGCATGCCCGTCGCCTCGCGAAATACCAACGCCAAACGGCGCGCCGTAAGCCGAAGCCCGGCCAGAAAGCATCCGCGAACTACCGTAAGGCTCAGGTTAAGGCCGGTCGGGTGCACGCGAAGATTGCCGACTCGCGACGCAACGCCATCCACCAACTCACCACCAACCTCGCAAAACGGTACGACATCATCATCATCGAGGACCTGAACGTGGCCGGGCTTATCAAGTCGAAACGCATGTCACGGTTGATTGCGGACGCAGGCTGGGGTGAGTTCCGACGCCAGCTCGAATACAAAACCGAATGGTACGGGAAGAAACTCGTCGTCATCGACCGCTTCTCACCCACCTCGAAAACATGCTCCGTCTGCAAGAACGTGAACAAGAAACTCATGCTGAGTGAACGCGAATGGGCGTGCACCGGCTGCGGCGCCCTGCACGACAGGGACCTGAATGCCGCTAAGAACATTCTTGCCGCCGGACTGGCGGTACTGGGCAGCAATGCTCAGGATGCCTGTGGAGGGAACATAAGACCAGGACCAGACTCATCTGGCACTGGCAGTCCCGACGAAGCAGGAAAGAGTTCTAAGCAGCGCTCCGCGCTGTCAGCCGCGTGAGCGGCTGTGGGAACCCCCGTCTGGAAAGGCGGGGAGCATGTCAGTTCTGGGCAGGCACACGACCATGTGCTGCCGGTTAACCCATTGAATGTTTTTGGGCACCACATCGTTGGTGCAGAGCAGCCCCTGGCGGGGGGTGCGCGACGTTTTAGGGGTGCGCGACGCCGTCGCGTACCCCCCAAGCATCTCTCTCCAAATCTCTCTCTATTTTCAGTATTCATAGGGGGATTTAATGAGGGAACAACCTGAGAGAGTTTTACAGGGGGTAGGAGACGCGTCGCGCACCCCCCCCAAACGTCGCGCACCTCTAAACGTCGCGCACCCCTATGTGGTGTCCCTCCCACCTTCGGCGTTCAACAAGTTGCATGGTCTTGTCCTGGGTAGAGCAAATAAGAATTATTCCTCCTTAACGAGCACACGCCAAGGTGTGTGCCGAGCCGCGAAGCGGTGAGCCAATCTTGTACTATTTGCGCTGTTTTATCCCGAAATGTCCGTTTTGTCCGTATTGCGGGTGGGCTGTGTCCCCGGCACTCATTTCCGCTAACACCCAACCCAATCCGCTATCCGTGTGATACGATAAACTACCACCTGAATGAAAGGGCATAAGACATGGAAATGGTTCTTCTTCTCCTCGCCCTACTGGGCGGCTATCACTTCGGCCTAACCCTGCCCCCAGGGCGCCCCAAAACCGTAGCCACCGTCGTATACCTAATTTTTGCTCTCGCCTTCATCGCCACACTCATCAGCACCTCCAATAGCGTCATCGACTATCTCGTCGTTGCTGTTGGCGGAATTTTTATTGGCTTCATGGGCGCACACCTCATACATAGCTCCCCATCCCGAGCACACAAAGAAGCACAGGCCATCGTGGCAGGGATCACCCACCACATCCTCGAAGGAAAAGGTGTCGATGAATCTGTCGAAATTTCCTTACGGGAACTGGAACTACACAAGCTAAGGGAACTTCAACTAGAAACCCTGAACTTAATCGACCACGGGCAACCAGCACACGTCGCCCTCTCACACATTGCGCAGCAATCCGGTAGCCCAATCTGGCAGGAATTAGCGTCCGCAATCGTTGACGCCGCTGATGAACTAGGAGAAGACAATGGATACCAATACTGAGCAGCCCGTACACAAATGCATCGAAGCTGAACAGATACTGGGCGTAAAAGCATTGTCTGCTTTGTCTGTTGAGGATCGTGGTGCTGTGGTGTCTGCTGTTCACGAGGTGGGTGGCGAAATTCGTTTTGCTTTCAGGGCCCTGTATCGGTGGCGGGCAATTGCTGTGCTTGCGTGTGCCGCATTTTTTGTGCTGTTTTTCGTGTCGGTCACGTTAGTGGTTTCTGGTTTTCTTGCGCCCTGGGTTGCGTTGGCCAGTCTTGTGCCGGCTGGCGCGGGAGTAGCGTTTTCTTTTCTTGGGCTTCGTGACATTGGTTCCGATGTGAGGCGTTTGCGGACAGAAATTTTGTATGGGGTCCCTCGAAGCGGGGACTGAATGAAAGAATACTGTCCGACCATCATGGTAGTGTAAGACTATGAGAACACATTCTCCCGTCCGCTCAGCGGCCGTTATTGCTGTCCATGGGCTGTCCAGCCCTGTCGAGCCCCTCGAACGCCTTATCGAACATGTTGGCGCCAGCGTTTTAAGCGTGGGGTCTACTCGACCCTGGGCACCCGACCTGCAGGGTTGGTCCGACGAGATTACCAAAGCGCACCTTCTTCAAGACGGTGACGCCACACACCTGGTGGCACATTCCTTGGGCGCAGTACCGGCTTTGCGTGCAGCCACGTTCGCCACCAACCCGCAGATCCTTCTCCTCAACCCCTTCCTTGCCCACCGGTGGGCAGTTGAGTCAATGCAAACCCTTGACCCAACCCACATCACTGTGGTCGTTGGTGAACACGATGTGGTCACCAGAAAGCAGGGCGTAGTTTTTGCCGAAAAGTTTGGGGCAAACCTAATCCGGGTACCCGGCCTTTCTCATTCTGGTTTCCTGCCCGGATTCATGGATCTCTGGTCATCCCCTGTTTCTTTTGCTGAGCGGGCAGTGAACCGTGCACTTGGCAGGAGGGGCGAGACCCTCACCCGCGATGAACAGTTCCGTGTCGTTTCTCGCATCGTCAGTGACTATCTAGGGTTTCGCCCGTGAATATTGCGCGTGTTATGGCCGGGACAGCTTCCGCAGCGATTATGGCATTAACAATTGGGTCTGCTGCTTTAAATATGGCTGCCGACAACCTGTCAAACAACTTAACGACAGTAGAGAAAGACACAAAGGACACAGGCACCACCGACACCACCGACACTATCGACAAACCCCCGACCGACCTGCGCATTGCTGAAACAGAAAACCAACCCATCAACATTCTTGTCGGGGGAAGTGATAGTCGCGCTGCCAGCGGCAACCAGTACGGGAACCAGAACGTTCACCAAGGCGCCCGTCTTGATACCACCATCTTTATTCACATTCCCGCCGACAGAAGCGAAGCCACAGCAGTGAGCATCCCCCGAGACACCTGGGTGTCACTACCCGACTGTGTGGTGCGACCCGGAATTGGTCTCACATCAATTGAAGGCCGAGAAACAAAATTCAATGCAGCCTTCGACCTTTCCGGTATCGCGTGCACAACGAAACTGGTTGAACAAATGACTGGCCTCACAGTCGACCATTTCGCGGTCATCGACTTTGAAGGATTCAAGCAGGCCATTGATGAACTCGGTGGTGTGGAGATGTGTATTCCCGCCCCAATCGTAGACCGCGACAGCGGCCTAACCCTTGATGCTGGTATCCAAACGTTAACTGGTGAACAGGCGCTTGGTTTTGTGCGTGCACGTAAAACACTGGGGGACGGTTCCGACATTTCTCGTATTGGGAGACAGCAAGACTTCCTTAAAGCCCTGCTCGCGAGGATCTCATCAGCAGAAACCCTGACAAACCCCCTCGCAACGTACCGTTTCCTGGATGCGGCCTCTCAAGGGCTAACGGTTGACCGGGAGCTGGGCGAAAAGGAAGCCATCTTTGAGTTGGCATCAATTTTGAGTGAAGTGAACCCTGGGGCAGTGAAGTTTGTGACCCTTCCTTGGGTGCCACGTGGTGATGGGGCCAATGTTGTTGTTAACGAGGTTGAAGCAAAAAAGCTGTGGGATCAAATGAAACAAGGTGGCGCAACGGAAACGAAGAAACCTACCGTGCGCGCACCGAACAGAAGTGCCGCTATTCCTGGGGTGGGTAGCGAATCGTTGAAAACAATTGAGCCTGATGGGACATGTATTTAAATGAGAAAGGGCAACAAAACACAACATTAGGGATGGAGACAGCAATTAGCCAGAATCAAAGTAGCGTGTATGAACGGCTTCGGGTTTGGTTCAATTATTCGGTTGAGCGACGGAACTGGGTTTATGGTGGGCGGCGCTCATTCTGGTCGACCGCTTTGATCGTGGCAATGGTTCTTCTGCCCCTGCGGGTCACTATGTATGGGTTGGTGTACGGCTGGGTGTCTTTGGAGTTAGTGTCAGCCCTGATTTCGATTGCCTTGGTGGTGTCTTTTCTGCTGTGGCGTTGGGAGATTTCTCGTAAAGTATTCGACGGGCACGTATACCAGTCAACTGTGCATGTGTTGAAACGCATTTTTAGTACCCGGGCGGGTGCACCCGATGGAGCCCATTTGCACACGATGAGGGCTTCGATGAAGAGGCGTCGCACAGTTTCGCCTTAATCGCTTTTTTGCTGTGTGCGGGGATTCGACTGTACAACCGCATACCGTGTATGGTAGTCTAGTGTTAAAGTTCTTCGTGCACTATTCTTTGGAGGCCAGTATGTCAGCTAAGGCACCACGATCTTTTTCGTCAGACTCTGCCCAACCCGCGGATTCACCCGCCCTGTTCGCTGCGCTGCTCGGCGACAACACCTCGGCCGCTGCCACTCCAGGACCGGTGATGTTGACGGCCACTGACCGTTGCGACCGATGCCCTGCGCAAGCCTATGTGCGGGTCACTTTGGGCATGGGAACCTTGCTGTTTTGCGGGCACCATTTCTCCCTATTTGAGGATCCGTTGCGTGACCAACGCGGCGCCAGCGTGGAGGATTTTCGTCATTTGCTTAACGCAAGGTCTTCCGCGTCGAGCTTTTAAAACCTTTCGCTGAACAGTTTTAAAAACTGGGGTTCCAGGTGTGCAGGAAACAGGCCTGTTTTCCGCCATAGAGAGTATGACTTCTTTTCTTGTTTCCGTGTCAGGGCTTCGTCCCCCTGAGCAACTTGTTGATGCAAGACTTGTTTTAAGTTTCGCCGAAAACCTGAGCCCAGACGATGTGCGGGAAGCGCTGTTTAGTGTCGCCGACATGTGCCTGAGCGGGTGGGTGGGCATTGATTTTGTTGTGACGACTCTGGACACAGATGCCCCTGTTTTTGCGTTAAGCGGGCCGACAGCGGACCTGCTGCCCCTGATGGGTCTCCTTGAGTCACTTCACGTGTTCGGTGAGCACGAAATTTTATGGCATTGAGCGTGTTCACGTGCCCACATGTTTATGCTGGTAGTGTATAATTTGCTTATGAAAAGTGTTATGTATTTGCGCGTCCGTTTCGCTGTCCGGGCTTTCGTTGCGACCCTTTTTGCTGTCATTATTGGGGTTGTGGGGAGCCTAGATTTCGCGGACGCAACAATGCGCAGCCCTATCCCCGCACCGACCACGGCGGGCACCACCACGGCCGACCCCAACGCATGCCCCCCTCCCCTGGACAAAAAACCTCGCGTGCGCTCAAAACAACACGCCACCCCCACGGTGAAGCAATGGAACACAATTTTTTCTCAACCCACCGTGACCCGCACCTGGCTTGGCGGTGACGTGAACCTCTCCATTTCTGCAGATGGTGACATTTGGTGGCTCTACGGCGACACCCTTATGCGTTCAGGAAGTGAACATGAACTGTTGACGTCCACTGCCCTCTATGTTGCCCGTGGCACACACACTCCCCGCAACGTGTCCTACCGGGACGAAAATGGCGTCGATACCCCAACACTGCTTCCTTCAACTTTGACCGAAAAGTATTGGCCCTCCTCAGTCATTCCACATCCCACGGAAAGGAACAGGTATCTTCTTGCTGCCAGCCGAATCAACACGTATGGGGTAGGCATGTGGGATTTCCAACTCGTGGGGTCAACCGTGTTTGACATCTCTTTAACCCCTGGCGATAACCCCACCATCACCCGGCACGGGGCATACCGCACACCCCAACCCACTCCGCACACTGCACCCATCCAGTGGGGTAGCGCAATGGTGGCCGAGGGGAACAGTATTTACTTGTATGGCACACAAGAGGTGTTGGGTAGTGTGGGAAAAGACGTGTACTTGGCGCGCGCCCCAATACCCACAATTCGTGACACCACAACATGGACATTCTTATCCGCAGACCCTCACACAACACCGAATGTGAATAACGCGAAACCAATCATTGACGCATCCAATGGGCTGCCACACACGTTCAGTGTCATCCCCCACCCTGAACAGGATGGGTTTTTGATGGTCGCCAAAGAAAACGAGGGCATAGGTGACCATGTTGTTGCTGCCGCAGGACTGTCCCCCGCCGGCCCCTGGGACACGTTCACACCCATCATCAACACCCCACCTAGGGGAAACATTTGGTCATACATGGCGATAGCGCACCCTGACCTGCCAACCAGGGCACCGGGCCGCAACAAGAAAGCCCTACTCATCACGGTGAGCGAAAACATTGTCGGAGAAAATTCTTGGCAGACGCTCACACAAAACCCGGACCTGTACCGGCCACGGTTCTTCAAGGTTGCTTACAGAAACCTTCCCCGCAACTGAACGGCAGGAAACACAAACCCGAAAACTGTTAGTTCAGCTAGAAGGATTGCTTAGCGAAAGTTGGAGGTGCATACATTTGAACCAACCATTGTTCGGCCTTGCGCTCGTCCCCAGTCGCCATTCGACATCTCCCCGAACGCCACCAACCGTGAATGATGTCGGCGGCCGCAAGTGCCCGAGCATCATCAGCTTCCGGGGGGCGCCAGGTAGCGCGTCGTGGCCCGCCAATTAGTGCTGTGTCATGATTTCCGAGGATTTGAATCCACCGGCCAGGGTTTACATGCATGAGGCGATCAGCCGTCTGGACGCAACTCAGGGAGTCGAGGTCCGGGGAGTCGGCCACGCGAACAAGATCGCCCAGCTGCACGATGATCAGACCTTCTGGCATCTCCAAGGTCTTCACATCAACACCCAACTCCCCAAGCGAGCGCATCATCACCGTATGTTGCCCCCCGATGTCACCGAGGACAACCGTGAATGCTCCCGGCCCTGAAGGACCGGGCTTCTCAAAAACCTAAGCCGCAGCCGGTTCTTGAAGAGACTCCATCCCGAGCCTCAAAATGTTCCTCGCCGCCTGCTCGTCCGCATCCGCGGAATACCCGCAACGAGTACACACAAACAGCCGCCCCGACCTTGACGCCGGGTCGACATTCGGACACTTCTCGCACATTTGCGAGGTGTGATGGGGCGGTACTTTCAGCACTAGACGCCCAGCTTCTTCCGCTTTGGCTTCCAGTATTTGAAAGAATGACGCCCATCCAGCGTCCAAGATTGACTTGTTCAAACCGCCCTTGGCGGCGGCCCCGTTCGGTAGATAGGTACCTTCGTTTTCGGGGTCGGGTTTCGGTGCGGGGGTGCGGGACATGTTCGAGACTTGTAGGTCTTCTCGAACGATGGTGTCGTATTCACGCACGAGGGTCAGGGCGAGTTTGTGGTGGTAGTCGCGGCGTTGCCGGGCAATCTTTGCCTGCGCGGCCCGTAGTTTCTTCACTCGGCGCTTACGATTGTTGGAGCCGCGCTTTGACGCCGCGACCTTGCGTTGCAGCTCTTTGGTTTCGTCTTCGGCATTGCGCAGAAACTTCGGGGCGGGGGCGGCCCAGCCGTCGCTTGTGGTGAGGAACGCCGGGTTGGTGCCCATGTCGATGCCGACAGCCTCCTTGTTGGGGCGGGGGATGTCGCGCGCCAAGGCCGTCTCGACCACGACACGTACATAGAACCGGTCGTCCTCGAACTTGACTGACAGTTGCTTGATTTCGGCGTCTTCGGGGATGGGTCGGTGGGCGTGTACTTTGATGTGCCCGACTCCCTGGACGTAGAGACGCAGGCGGTCTTTCGGGGTTGAGTCCCATTTGGCGCCGTCGCCGTGCCGCATATCAACCGAGCCGACACGAGCGAGCGGCTTGAACCGGGGATGGCCTGGCTTCGGGTCGCCTTCTTTGACGCGGCGGAAGAACGCGTCGTGGGCCTTGTTGACGCGGCGGAGGATTTGCTGCTGTGTGGTGGCGCTCCATCGACCTAAGCCGTCGGGGTCTTCGGCTCGCATTTCTGGTAGTTGCGCGGACTGCATTTTGAACGACACACGTTCGCCGCGCCCCACGTGTTTGTAGTAGGCACGGCGCTGCCCATCCCGACCCACAACACTCACATGCGCGTAGTCGGTTGTCTGCCACGCGTCGCGCCTTTCCTGAATCGCAGCGTTTTGAAGGTCTCGCGCCATGCGCCGGAGCGCAACAAGGTCCCGCCGCTGCCCCTGCGTGGGGCGCAACTGGTACTCGTAGGCGCGAAGCATGAAACCTATTGTCCTTCCCTGGTCTGACAGTGCTCTCTGCTATATCGGTACGGACTGCGGAAGAGCGCGGCATTCACCCCCGCCCTGAAGGACGGGGCACCCTGCCGCAAGTTTCGGTGGATTGGGACGCGGTCACGATTCCACCCAACTGGTGTCTGGCATCGGGTCGGCCCCAACATTCCATACACCACCCAAACCATCCCAGGAACGCACCACGGCACCACCACCGATGGTGTACACCGGGTCACCGATCTGTGTCCTGTCATACAACCATTTCGCGTCACTAACAGCTAGATTCGTACACCCATGTGAGGTGTTTGCTACACCAATACTGGGGTTCCAGGGCGCAGAGTGAATGAACTCTCCCATTGTGGTGATACGCATGGACCACGGGGCCATCACGTCCCATCCTTCGACGGGGTCGGGGTTGTAGAGACGTTTCATGTCGTATTTTTCGTACACAATTTTCCACCCGTTTGTTGTTTCCCATCCCGCTTTCCCGCCGGATGTTTTCATTTCTGCTTTCGCTTTTCCGTCAACGTACTGGGTGAGCGTGTACGTGTCGAGGTTGACAACAATAATGTTGTCTTTGCCGGTGGTCAGTGTTGTTTCGGCTTCACTGTTTCCCCATAGTCCTTTCATCACTTCGATGTCGGTTAGGTCGACGGTGGCGGTGATGGTGGAGTTGGCTGGCCAGAATGTTGCGGGACGAAATTGGGCTTCCGTTTCGGAGGACCATTGCCAGGTCCCGTTTGTGGTGGAGATGGTGTCGTCCCCTGTTGTGAGGGTCAGGTTTTGTTCCACAATTGTTTTGGCTTCGGGGGTGAGGAGTGTGTCGCTGCTCACTGTTAGGGGCATCCCAATTCCGTAGGTTGAGTTCCCTTCTGGGGTGATGCGCAGGTCAACTGCGGGTGCTTGTTTTGTTTTGATTTTGAGTCGCCAGTTATCTCCGTTAAGAGTTTCGACGAGCAGGCTGCCTGTCCAGTTGGGTACGAGGGGGGTGCTTGCCCACCGGCCAGGTTTGCGTTGGGTGATGGTGGCCGGGAATCGTTCTTGTTGGGAGGCGCTGATGGTGACGGTGGACCCGGCGGGGACTCCTGTCAGGACGACGGGTTTGCCTGGGTTCACGGTCATGGTGTGGGTGGCTGTGTTGGCGTGGACGGTTTTCGTTTTAGCGCTTTTGGCAACGATGCGCCACGTTTGGGGGGTGGCAAAATGGGGTTTGTCGGCGTGTATTAGGGCGACGGGTGGGAGGAGGGCTTGTGGGTTTTCTTCGCTGGCGTTAGCTGACATGCCAACGAATGCGCCCCCTAAGAATGAGCTTAGGCCGAGGGCGCATACTGTCCAAATCGTTAATGTTCGCATACAGAAAATAGCGGAAATAGGTTCTTTGTGGCCGTGTGCGGTGGCCTGTTTTCATAATGCCAATGTCAGACCCCGGTAGTATGGTTTGGGTATGACAAAGACACGGGTTTTCGGGATCGTTTTCATTTTCGTTGTTGCCACACTTTTTGCGATTCAACCGGCGCAGGCGAGGGTCGCTGCTGTGGCTACGGATACTGAAATTAGTTGGACGGTGAAGGGTAAGGTTGGCAATGTTTTGGGGTTCCGTATTTTTCCGAAGGGTGCCTATTCTTTTCTCGTTTCGGCGACGGACAATAAGCGCACGTATTCGATGAAGGTTCCTTTTTCGGCTGCGGGTACTCGTATTAGTGTGGCGCGTGAGGTGTGTAATCGGGATGGCCGGTGCAGGATTCGTTTCAGTCGCCCTACTGTGGTGCAGGTCGATGCCGCTAGCAGCGGGGTGTCTGATTTTTCGTCGCGCCCACGACGGTAGGAGCCAGGGTCGCGCCGCTATTACTGTGACGGGGGCGGGATTTCTGTCGATGCAGGGGAACTTGCTAGACGTCCCTGTGAGCGTGTTTTTTGTTGGCTGGCGCAGAAACTAGACCTGCTCCACCCGGTCCACCAAAACATTCATACCAGCATCCCTAAACTGTGCACGCCCCGTGACCTTCACAATGGAACCTTCCCCACACGCAATAGCAGTGGACTTCCAGGC
>Ga0115572_10001713_pt1 | contig 17777 bp, 11 predicted proteins | sample COGITO_mtgs_1206_FD_88681 | JGI IMG/M metagenome (GOLD analysis project Ga0115572, IMG submission 88681) | Pelagic marine microbial communities from North Sea - COGITO_mtgs_120607 | ecosystem: Environmental > Aquatic > Marine > Epipelagic | place: Germany:Helgoland, sampling site Kabeltonne... | reverse complement strand
GGCATACCATCACCGCCTAATAAATTATTAGGCGCACGGTTTGCCGTATTTCTTTGCCGCTTCTTCTTTTAAAACCTCAAATTCCTACTCAACTCATTCATAAATAAGCATTTTCTTAATCTGGCATTACCTTTGCAAAGTACTAACTTAATAGAAATTAATTGTTAGATTTTGCAGGAGTTGGATTATGGATCGCGCATTATATATCGCAATGTCCGGAGCCAAACAAAACACGATAAGCCAAACGGCTCATTCAAATAATTTGGCTAATGCCAGCACTACGGGTTTTAGATCGGATTATACCCAATCGAGAGCTCAGCCTGTTTTTGGTGATCATTTTCCGACTCGTGCATTTGCGATGGCAGAACGACCTGCGAGTGATTTACGACAAGGCCCTTTACAAGAAACAGGGCGCTCTTTAGATGTCACCATCGAAGGAGAGGGATGGTTTGTGGTAGAAGGAGCTGATGGTGAAGAAGCTTACACTCGCGCTGGTGATTTATCAGTCGATCCAGCGGGTCGTTTAATCAATGGTCGTGGATTACAGCTTCTTGGTGATGGTGGCCCTGCGGTAATTCCCCCCTTTGAAACAATCGAAATTGCGCGAGATGGCACTATTTCTATTCGTGCTCAAGGAGAAGGCTCGGAAGCTGTCGCAGAAGTGTTGCAGTTAAGAATGGTTAATCCCGATAGCAAAACGCTAGAGAAGGGAACGGATGGCTTGTTTAGAATTCGTGATCGACAGCCTGGTGATCCTGGTGCCGAAATCGATCCGAATATGTCATTAGTTAGTGGCTTTATTGAAGGCAGTAATGTCAATGCGGTAACTGAGCTGACACAAGTATTAGCAATGAATCGCCAGTACGAGATGCAAGTAAAGTTAATGAAAACAGCCGATGAAAATAGTGCGGCCACAACACAATTATTAAGTACGCAATAACCCGTAAGTTAATAACGTTAGACGCGTAGTTTATAGAAATAGAGGTGACGTATGCATTCAGCATTATGGGTAAGTAAAAGTGGTTTAGAAGCACAAGATTTGGCTTTAACTACAGTTTCAAACAACTTAGCTAACGTATCAACAACGGGCTTTAAAAAAGACCGCCCTGTGTTTGAAGATTTGTTGTATCAAATTCAACGTCAGCCAGGTGCTAACTCATCAGCGGATACGCGTTTGCCTTCTGGGTTGCAGGTTGGTACGGGTGTAAGAACGGCTGGTACACAAAAAGTGTTTACTGAAGGCAGTTTGGCACTGACAGACCAACCTTTAGATATGGCCGTTAATGGGCGTGGCTTTTTTCAAATTCAGATGCCTGATGGCACACTTTCATATACTCGTGATGGTACTTTTCACATCAATGCCGAAGGTACTGTTGTGAATGTAAATGGCTATCCACTGGAACCACAAATTGATATTCCTGAGCTGACTAACCAGCTAACGATTAGTACTGACGGTATCGTGCAGGCGACGATGTTTGGTGAGACTGCTCCTCAAGAGTTAGGACAAATTGATTTGGTTGATTTTATTAACCCTGCGGGCTTGCAGTCAACGGGTGGAAATTTATATAAAGAAACTGCCGCCAGCGGTGCGCCAAATGTTGGTGTTGCAGCGAATGACGGTTTTGGTTCAATAGAGCAAGGTGCCTTAGAAAATTCAAACGTAGAGGTTGTTGAGGAATTGGTGAAAATGATCACGGTTCAGCGTGCGTATGAGATGAATTCTAAGGTTATTTCTGCAGCGGATCAGATGTTGCAATTCTTGACTCAAAATACTTAGTAAAAAAGCGGAGAGATATTATGAAAGCACTTAAATGTTTAGTTCCCGCAAGGATGATAATTACGGCGTTTATAGCGATTGTTGTAACCGGCTGTACCAGCGTGCCATTAGAAAAAGATGCTTTTCCTAATGATCCTGAATATGCCCCAGTGCCTTCATCATCTTTGCAAGCGGCGCCGAGTATTAATGGTTCGTTATACAAATCAAACTACAGTTTGAGTTTGTTCTCTGATCAGCAAGCAACGCAAGTTGGGGATATTATTACCGTCATTTTTGATGAAGAATATAACTCTTCTAAATCAGCGGAAACGACTTCGCAAAAAGATTCGAGCAATACTTCTAATCCTGCCAATATTCTTAATACCGTACCGGGTTGGAGAAATTTAGGTCTTGATATTGACCTTGATCATTCACGATCTTTTGCCGGATCTGGGGATGCAGATCGCAGTAATAGCCTAAGTGGCACGATATCTGTAACTGTTTCAGATATCTTGCCAAGTGGTGTATTACAAATTCGTGGTGAGAAATGGTTAACGTTAAGCGAAGGTGATGAATACATTCGTATTATGGGATTGATTCGACCACAAGATATTACGCCGCAAAATACCGTGATGTCGAGTAAAGTGGCCGATGCGCGCATTAAATTTGGTGGTCGTGGCAACCTAAATAATTCGACCAAAGAAGGCTGGTTTGGGCGCATGACAAACAGTGCTTGGTGGCCTTTCTAATCGATGTATCGTTATTTTTGTGGAGTTAAAATGAATATCATGACAAAAAAATGGCAGGTGGAGGAAGATTTGATGAAGATATATATGATGATTATTTGGCGCTTTGCTGCATTTATTATTTTAATCCTGCCAATGGTTTTTAATAATGCTTATGCAGAGCGTATTAAAGATATTACTTCTATTGCGGGAGTGCGAAGCAACCAGCTTATTGGTTACGGTCTTGTCGTAGGTCTTGATGGGAGTGGTGATAAAGCGCCTTTTACGACCCAAACGTTCAGAAATATGATGGCAGAATTTGGAATCACAATTCCTGAAGGAACTGATCCTAAACTTAAAAATGTCGCGGCTGTTTCAATCACTGCTGAAATGCCTGCTTTTTCAAAGCCTGGGCAGCGTTTAGATATCACGGTATCTTCTTTAGGTAACGCTAAAAGTTTGCGTGGTGGTTCATTATTATTTGCACCACTCAAAGGGGCAGATGGACAGGTGTACGCAATTGCTCAAGGTAATCTAGTCGTTGGGGGTTTTGGTATTGAAGGAAATGATGGTTCAAAGCTTACGGTAAACGTACCGAGTGTTGGCCGTATACCTAATGGCGCAACAGTCGAGCGTTCTATTCCGAATGCTTTTGGTCATGGTGATAGTTTAATTTTAAATTTAGACGAACCTAATTTCACAACAGCGCGACATATTATCGATCATTTAAATGATCTATTAGGCCCAGGTACTGCAGAAGCATTGGATGCGACTTCTATTCGCTTAAGTGCCCCAAGAGATCTTAGCCAGCGCGTTTCATTTTTATCTGTGATAGAAAATATGGAAGTTGAGATGGGGCAAGCTCGAGCGAAAGTTATCATTAACTCGCGTACTGGCACTATTGTAATGGGGCAAAATGTAAGAATTGATGCTGTAGCTGTTACGCACGGGAGCTTAACGGTTACTGTGCAAGAAAATTTAGACGTTGTACAACCGGGAGCCCTTGCTGGTGGTGAAACGGCTGTCGTGCCTCAAACAGAAATTAATGCAGAGCAAGAAAACAACCGTATGTTTAAATTTGGTGCCGGAATTTCTTTAGATCAAATAGTTGATGCTGTAAATGAAGTTGGTGCTGCTCCAGGAGATTTAATGGCTATACTTGAAGCATTGAAACAAGCGGGTGCTTTAAAAGCTGAACTTGTTGTTATTTGATTGTTGAAGCAGGTGTTTTTTGATGTCGAAATCAAATCCTTTATTGGATGAAATTGAAGTGCTATCAAATGAAATTCATTCTTTGTTAAAACAAGGAGTGAAAGAGTTGAGTAAGAAGCGCATTGAACAACGTCAGAGAAAAATCGAATTATTATTTATTCATCCTAAACGCATAACCGATGAGGATAAAAAACGATTATTAGCGATATTATCAGCGGATGATATTGCTAAGAAACAGCTTGAAGAAGAGCAACATGCCTATCATTCACGTAATCGTAAACGTTCTAAGCTTAAACTTTATAAGCAAAACACTTAAAAACCCAAGTCATAAAATAGACCTTCATTGTAGGTCGTGGCTTTAGCCCGACAGATTTTACTCCTTTCCATAGCGGCAAGTCCTTGCCACTTTTCTCGATGTAATCCTTAAAAATATTGTCTTAAAGCCCATGAAATATGAAATCTAATAGTTGGCAAAGAACTTGCTAAATAAGATTAGATATAGATTAATCGAGCGGGATAAATTCATGATTTCCAGTCAAACTGCACAGCCACAAGATGTTTATACAGACCTTAATAGTCTGCAAAGCATCAATGCTATTGGGCGTGAAGATAAAGACCAAGCTCTGCGTAAGGTTGCTGAGCAGTTCGAATCTATGTTCGTAAAAATGATGATGAAATCAATGCGCGACGCGAATAAAGTTTTTCAAGAAGACTCTATTATGCATTCGCCTCAAGAAGATTTTTATCAGCAAATGTACGATGATCAAATGTCTGTTAATTTGACGGGTAAGCAGGGAATAGGTTTTGCTGATGTTATTTATCGTCAACTTAACCAAGAATTCGGTGATGTGTCTAAGCGTGGCGAAGTAGAATGGCAGCCACTTGATGATCGACGTAAAAATTTCTCTCATGCCATCGATTTAAATCAAACCGAAACGAAAAATACTCAATTAACACCTGCCAAAGCTAACACCGGTTTTGAAATAGACACGAGTTTTGTTAATCGCAAGGTTCAAAAATTAGAAACGAACACATTATCAACAGAGAAGGCGCTTATAGAAAAAGTACCTCAAGAAAAGAATCAGGAATTTGAAACTCCAGAGCAGTTTATTCAACAACTCTATCCTGCAGCAGAGAAAGTTGCTGAGGAAATGGGGGTTAACCCTAAAGCTATTATTTCTCAAGCCGCGTTAGAAACAGGTTGGGGGAAATTCATGATTCAAACTGACGATGGTCAAAATAGTTTTAACTTTTTTGGTATTAAGGCAGATAGCCGTTGGGAAGGCGAAAAATCAACAGTGACGACTCACGAATATCGTGACGGTCAGCGAGTTACCGAGAAGGCAAACTTTCGAACTTATACAAGTATCGAAGAAGGGTTAAGCGATTACGCTAAATTTTTGCAAAGTGATCGTTATGATCAAGCGTTGGCTGCGGGTAGTAATGTAGAAGAATACGCCAAAGAGTTGCAACAAGCGGGCTATGCAACAGATCCTAAATATGCCGAAAAGATTGCTCGTATTGCCGGTAGTGAATTAATGAACAACGCAATCCTGACTAGTGAGCTGGAGGTGCCACGTGGCTGATTTATTAGGAATTGGTATTTCGGGGCTTAAAGCTCAGCAAGTCGCACTAACGGTTACAGGGCATAACATTACTAATGCAGGTACGGAAGGTTATAGCCGACAGACAATAAATTTTGAAGAAAATAACCCTCAATTTACGAATGGAGTATGGACAGGCAATGGTGTCAGTGTTGATTCCATAGAGCGTGTATATGATGAGTTTTTAACTGAGCAGTTACAGCGCGATACATCTACTTTTAATGAGTTTGATACCTTATCGCTTAACGCTTCACAAATTGACAGTTTACTCGCGGATTCGGGCACAGGAATTCAGCCTGGTATTGAAAATATGTTTGGCGCGTTACAAGCAGTAGTTGATGATCCGTCCTCGCTACCTGCTCGCCAAGTTCTTATTAGTGAAGCGAATGGATTAGTAGATCGATTTTCAAGTATTAGCGATCGCTTGAATGATCAAAATGACATTATAAATGGCCAAATCACGATCGTCGCAGAAGAAATTACGACGATTGGTAAGGCGATTGCTGAATTAAATGAACAAATTCAGCTAGCAACGGCTTCTTCTAATGGGAATTCTCCTAACGACATGCTTGATCAGCGAGATCAGTTAATTACTGAGCTTTCTGAATTAGTTGCTGTTGAAACGGTTACACAAGATGGCAATGTTAACGTTTTTATTGGTAATGGTCAGGCCTTGGTTATTGGTAATGAATCGAATGACTTAATTGCGAGTGCTGCTTCAACCGATCCCTCTAGAATGGGCTTGTATTTTAAAAATGATGAATCAATTCAAGAAGTAACCAATGAGATTACAGGTGGCCAGATAGGCGGGATGTTAGAATTCCGTGAACAAGTTTTAGAGCCAACCATTAATGCACTAGGTCGTTTGGCAATCAGCATTGCGGATACCTTTAATCAGCAACATGAGCTAGGTATTGATTTTGAAGGAATAAAGGGCGGCGAATTTTTTGAAGATGTAAACGATCCGACAAATACCTATTTAAGAGTTCAAGGGGATGCAGATAATGCTGCTCCTAATGACCGATTAGTGTCCGTCGATATTATTAATAGCTCTGAATTAACGACTGATAATTATCGTTTAGAATTTCCTGGGCCAGGGGATTTTGTTTTTAAATTGTATAACGATGAAACTGGAGAGGAATTATTAACGCAAGCAATTTCTGGTGAGTTTCCTCAAGCAATAGAGATTGATGGTTTTGCAATAAACTTAGAGTCGGGCAGCTTCCAAGCAGGGGATGAGTTTTTTATTACCCCAACGCGTTTCGGTGCTAGTGATATTGAGGTAGAGATTACCCGCGCTGAAGAAGTCGCGATAGCCTCGCCGATATCAACAGATTCAGCGATTGGTAATCAAGGTAATGGAGCGATCTCTCAGGGTTTGGTTTATGATGCCAGTACCTCTTATCTGTCTAGTGAAGGAGAGATGGACCCACCACTAATTATCATGTTTACATCACCAACAACGTACGATGTATTAGATAATTCTGACCCAGGAAATCCTATACCATTATTTCCACCACTAATGAATCAAACCTATGTGCCAGGTATTTCAAACAGTATTTTACCCGGTGATGAAGGTAAAACAGCGGTGACGAGTTATGGAGGTTACTTGCCAGTTGCCGCTACTTATCAAGCGCAATCTCCTGCGGCGACTGTAACGGCAACGAATGGTTTTTTTCCTGAAAGAATAACAATTTCTCTTGAAGACCCAGATACTGGGTTAAAAGTTTCTCAGCCATTATTAACAACGTCAGAAAATGAATCAGCAAAAGAAATAGCTCGCCTATTGTCAGAGCGTGATGGCGTAGAAGCCAGTGCACGGACAACGGTTCAATTATCTGATTTTACGCAAGACAGTACTTCTTTTTTAAATATGGGATTAACGCTTAATGGGATTGAGTTAACTGATACATTACCTGATGGCCAGACTAAGTACGAAGATGATTACCCTGATACGGTGCCCGATCCGGTGAGTCCTGATTTTATTGCTGATCGTATTAATGCTAATTATGACTTTCAGGACCTGGGTATTATAGCCTCAAGTGATGGTGAAACGGTCACGATTACAGCGCTGAATGGCGAAGACTTATCGTTTGATATGACGGGGGATCTAGGGGATAGCTTTAGTATTTCTAATGGCGATGATATTGGCCTGATTTCCACAGGTGAAACACCTTTTAAAAACTTGTCTGAATTTGAAGGGTTTGATTTCTCCAGTGACGGCCCTTATACCTATGAATTCGAAGTTCCTGGTCAAGGAACTTTCAATATTGAACTCACGGGGGATCATGCATCTGGTGCTGATGTTATCAACGAGATTCAAGAGAAGCTTGAAGATAGCGGCATGTCTTATTCTGGCAGTATCGATGTAGATATTGATGAAAAAGGAAATATTAGTTTCCAACCTAGATTGGATGTATTTGGCACTGGCCCAAACGGCAGTAGCAAAATTGCCATGGGTGGCCAGATAAAAATCGTCCTCGATGAAAATTACAGCATAGAAGTTGAACCACCAGGTAATAATTTATTTGATACCAACCCAGTGGGAGAGTCTATCCACTTTGGCTTCGAACTCGAAATTGAAGGTATCGTTGAAAGTGGAGATGAATTTACCGTTAATTTTAATCAAGACGGTACGTCTGATAGTCGAAATGGCGCTGCTTTAGGCAATTTACAGACTCAGGATACCATCAATGGTAATTCAAGCTATAGCGATGCGTATGCGACTTTAGTTGAAGAAGTTGGCTCTATTACCAGTCGAGCCCAAATTAACCAAGACTCAAGTGAAGTGTTATTGCGTAATTCACAAAATGCAGTAGACAGCTTATCTGGGGTTAACTTGGATGAAGAAGCGGCGGCTTTAATACAATATGAAATGGCTTATAACGCTTCAGCAAAAGTGATCCAAGTGGCACAAACTATTTTTGATACATTAATCAGCACTTTCAATTAAAGCCATTAAACATGCTTTATATTAGATTAGTGATCTACCAGATTTTAGAGGAGTAACCTATGCGTATTTCTACTTTGCAGTCGTTTAATTTAGGACTGAATGCCATATTAGATAATCAATCGCAGGTGAATAATACCCAGCAGCAAGTCTCAACGGGGCAGCGAGTATTAACCCCTGCAGATGACCCAATTGCCGCGACTAAAATTCTTCAGCTTCAGCAAGATGCAGCATTACGCGAACAATACGACGAAAACATGATTGGTGCGGAAGGGCGGTTAACGCTAGAAGAAACGCAGCTTTCTGGCATTACTGATAATATGTTTCGACTAAAAGAATTAACGGTTCAAGCAGGTGATGGCAGCTTAACTATTACTGATCGTCAGGCGATTGCAGCTGAAGTAAATCAATTATTAGCTTCCTCTGTTGATATGATGAATTCAAAAGATGCGGGTGGAGAATACCTATTTGGTGGATTTAAAGGTGCCACAGAGCCGTTCCAGAAAAATGAAAGTGGTCGCTATGATTACGCAGGGGATGAAGGTCAGCGCTTCATGTCAATTGCCTCATCTACAACGGTAGCAACTGGAGATAATGGTAAAAGTTTATTTGTTGACATTGAATCCGCGGACAATACTTTTACAACTCAATTAAATCCTTTAAATGAAGGTTTTGCTTATGTAAATCCAGGGTTTGTTGTAGATGAAGAATTGTATGCTGAGTTTTATCCAGAAGACGTTGTTATAACCTTTAATGCAGATTCAGCCATTACACCTCCAAGCGCAAATTACACTGTACGCCAAGCATCAGATGGGCGAGTGATTGATGGTTTAGAAAATCAAGAATACAGTGAAGGTAGCGACATTATTGTTGCAGGTTTAGCGATTAAGATAAGTGGAGACCCTGAACCAGGTGATGAATTTTTTGCTAATTCATCAGAAAAACAAAGTCTAACAGATACGATTTTTCGTTTAATGGATGGACTGAATAATTTAGGCGATAATGTTGAAGATTCAGCAACGCTTGAAAACTTATTAGAAGACACATTAAATAATTTAGCCTTTGCCCAAGACAGTATTTCACAAGTACGCAGCGAAGTTGGGGCTCGATTGAATGTGATTGAAAATACCAGCAGCTTGTCTGCGGATATTGATATTGTGAGCAGAACGATTTTGTCAGAACTGCAAGATGTTGATTTTGCTGAAGCCGTCAGTCGGTTAAGTCTAGAAAGTTTTTTATTGGAAACGGCACAGCAAAGCTATGCCACGATTCAGAACTTGTCTTTGTTTAATAAAATTTAGCGACTTTTAAACACTTTTAAAATACTCCTTTAGTTTGTCCTTTAGATCCTCGTTTTAACCCCCCTCTGTAATGAAAGCGCCTTTGACCTTACTTTTGATCTTATTTAATAGGCAAGGCGCTTTATCTCTTTTTAGTTTTACCTTTCTTTAATAGTGAGCCCTTATAGTTGAGGTTCCCCTAATCTTCAATAAATTCAGAGAATTATTTAGTTCTAAAAATCTACTTTTTATATTCCAAATACAACTAGATAAAATCAAAACAATTTCTAAAGTAATCCTAAATCGTGTCGTTAACCTTATTGAATAGAGAACGAATTAAAGAATTGTCCAGAAGCTTGGGCGTTCAGAACTAACAGAGGGTTAACAAAATGCCACAAATTATTAATACCAACATTGCCTCGTTGAACGCACAGCGTAACTTGGACAAATCACAGTCTGCAAACCAGACTGCCTTACAACGCCTATCATCAGGTTTACGTATTAACAGTGCGAAAGATGATGCGGCAGGTCTAGCGATTTCGACTCGTTTTACTTCCCAGATTAAAGGTTTAGATGTAGCAGTACGTAACGCAGGTGATGGTATCGCTTTAGCGCAAACTGCAGAGGGTGCATTAGGTTCAATGAACGACAGCCTACAGCGTATTCGTGAGCTATCGGTACAGTCTGCTAACGCCACCAACTCTGATGTTGACCGTGACGCACTACAAGCGGAAGTTGAGCAGCTAGTTGCTGAAATAGGACGTACTGCTGATGAAACGGACTTTAACGGACGTAACTTATTAGACGGTTCTTTCTCTGCTTCTTTCCAAGTAGGCGCAAACGCCGGTCAGACAATTGATGTATCAATTGCTGAGTTAACGACTGACAAGTTAGGCTCGTCTTCTCAGGCGGGTGTATCGTCTCAAGGAACCGATGAAAAGCTAGGCAATGGTGACCTTGTTATTAACGGTGAAAATATTCGAGCATCAGTTTCTGGTGATGACCAATTATCGTTTGAAGGCAAGGAATACTCAGCTATTGCTAAAGCAGCTGCAATTAATGAGTCAAGTGATCTAACGGGTGTTACAGCAACAGTCGATGCGAATGTTGTGCTGGGTACCGATATGGATAATGAAACATTAGGCACAGCAACGGCTCAGGCAAACGTTGTTCTTAATGGTGTAACGATTGCTCTTGAAGGTACTGCAAACAGTACAGATGCTGAATTAGCAGCAACCCGTGGTTCTACTATTGCGGCACTCAATGCGAAAGCTGACCAAACTGGTGTAACAGCATCGGATGGTGGTAATGATGGTGGTGTTATTTTAACGGCTGCAGATGGTCGAAATATTACTCTTACAGGTGCAAATGATGTGTCTGTATATGGTTTAGCAGACTCAGATACAACTGCAGCAGCGGCTATTCAGTCACAAGCGGGCTTTACGCTTACCGCAGAGAATGCGAATACCGACATTAATATTACCGGTGGTGATAATACTGGTAATGGTAATCTCGCTAATTCAGGTTTAGCTGCGGGTAATTATTCCGCCCAAACAGCTGTTACAAGCTCTACTAAACAAGAAGTTGGTGGTTCAGACTCAGCTGCTACTACTGATGGTAGTACTGCTGCGACAGCTGCCTTAGCTGTATCACAAGCAGCTGCATCAGATGTAACAATTGGAACGCCTACAGCAGCTACTTTAGTTGCGATTCAGGCATCATTTGATGCGGCGGGTTATGAAGTTACAGTTGGCGCGTTAACACAAGAAGGAGTTGCTACTGCGGCTCAAGAAGCAAAAGCTTCTGAAAAGCGTTTAGATGATGGTGACCTGGTTATTAATGATGTTGCGATCAGTGCATCAAGTACACTTGATGATACAGCATCAGATACGACAGCTGCTTCATCTGATGCAGCAGCGTCAGGTATTGCTATCGCAGCCGCTATTAATAAGGCTTCAGATTCAACGGGTGTTACAGCAACAGTTAACGCAACGGAAGTCGTTGGTGGGGCTAATGATGGAACCCTAGCAGCAGGGACTAACGGTGCGCTAGCTGCTGGTGAAACACTTGAGGTCACTATTAATGGTGTTCAAATTGACCTGACAGAAACAGAAGATTACGAGAAAAATAAAGCAGCTGCAATTACAGCGTTTAATGAGGTCTCAGGACAAACAGGTGTAGTTGCCTCTGATAATGGCCAATCATTAACATTGACAGCGGTAGATGGTCGTAATATTTCATTGTTTGCAGATTTCAATGGTGGAGGTGCGATAACTGCTGGTACTTCAGTGATTGATGCAGGTACTTCTATCGGAAACTTTGGTTTAAGTGCTGACAGTGTTGGTCAGGATACTGGTGTTACTACTGTAAGTGCATACACCAACGTAAGTGGTGCGAAGACGACTTACTCTACTGTTAGTCTATCTTCTTCTTCAGCATTTACCGTTGAAAATGGTACAAGTGGATCCGAAGGTCTTGATGACTCTGGTTTGGTTGCTGGTACATTCGGTGGTGGTGAAGATGGCCAGGCCATTTCTGACATCGATATCTCGACTGTTGACGGTGCTAACAAAGCATTGGTAGCGGTTGATAACGCGATTGCTCAGGTAGCAAGTCAGCGAGCAGACTTAGGTGCGGTACAAAACCGAATGGAAACAACGGTAAGTAACCTGCAAGTAACGTCTGAAAACTTGAACGCTGCAAACTCGCGAATTCAAGATGCCGATTTCGCATCAGAGACAGCAGAGCTACAGCGTACTAACGTGCTACAGCAGGCAGGTATTTCGGTACTAGCGCAAGCTAACGCAGCAGGCCAGTCGGTTCTTTCTCTTCTAGGATAAGTCGTAAGACTTAATGAAACTCTCCATCGGTTAATTAGATGGAGAGTTTCAAGATACGAAAGAGTATGAATCTAAGCCATTGAGGTGATTTATGAATGATATGAAAGCAAATTTACCACAAGGAGTTTCGTTAATTAAACATAACGCAGCTCAGCTTTCATCATCCGCTACTGCTGCAGGTGCTTACGGAAAAGAGCAAACTTCAGCAAAAGGTACAGTAGACAGTAGTAAAGTTGAGGGTGGCAAAGAATTGCCACAAAACGTGAAGCCGATTGCCGACGTTAGTGAAGAGCAAGTAAAAGAAGCTGTTTCTAAACTGAATGAATATGTGCAATCAACAGAACGTACACTTGATTTTCAAATGGATGAAGATAGCGGTAAAACAGTGATTAAGGTGTTTGACAAAACATCTGCAGAACTGATTCGTCAGATACCAAACGAATTAGCTTTGGAGTTGGCGCAAAACTTGAATGATGATGAACCATCGTTATTGTTTAGCGCACAAGTCTGACACCAGAGCGACTCGTTAATACTTTAAATACTTATTTAAAAATTTATTTAAAGTATTTAGCTAAAAATAACCCCAGACTGGCCGATAACGTTAGTACTGGGGTTTTTGCGTTTGCAAAAAATTATATTCAGCGTTAGATCTTGTTAGGTTTCAAGAAAGTGGAGACAGGTTATGGCTAGTATTGAATCACTAGGTTTAGGTTCAGGTGTTTTAACCAATGATTTGGTTGAACAAATTGTTGGCGCTGAACGTGCAGCCGCAGACCTTCGTCTTGATTCTGAAGACGCTATTGTTGAAGCCCGTATTACTGCTTATGGCGAAATCTCTTCTCTGGTGTCCACCTTGCAAAGTACGACCAGTGCATTGGCATTACCTTCTTCCGCTGGCGCAACACTCGCAAGCTCATCTGATGAAACTATTTTAACGACCGACGCCTCTATATTGGCTGAACCTGGTACTTACAGCATTGAAGTGCAAAATATTGCCAAAGCTCACAGTGTCGTGACAGACGCTTATAGCAGTATTGATGAAATAATAGGGACGGGTGAAATTCAAATAAGTTTTGGTGCAATTACTTATGATGTAGGTGGAGGTTTTTTAAGCCAAGATGTTGATCCTGATAAAGGAGGATCTTCAATTACGATTGATGATTCGAATAAAACCTTAACAGGTATTCGAGACGCAATTAATAATGCAGATATTGGGGCGAATGCTTCAATTATTAATGATGGTACCGGCTATCGCTTGGTTGTGACATCTGAAGATACTGGCGAAACTAATGCTATGCGCATTTTAACGCTAGATGATAGTGGTGCTGTGGCAACGACAGGCTTGTCTACTATCGCGTATAACGAAGTACAAGATGCGAGTGGTGGGTTGACCGAAACGGCGAAAGGTGAAAATGCTCTGCTTTCAGCTAATGGTTTAACGATTACTCGGGAATCTAATAGTATTGAAGAAGTTGTTCCTGGTGTAACGCTTAACTTACTCTCTGCTGATGTCGGTACAAATGTTTCAATTGTTGTGGAACCCGATACCGCAGGTATTCAAGAAAAAATTCAAGATTTTGTGAATGCTTATAATGATTTTAAGCAGTTTACTGATGATCTAAGTTCCTATAATGCTGATACCGATGAAGCGGGTTTATTATTAGGTGACTCTACGATTCGTGGCATTCAAGACCAGGTCAGTTCAATGATTAGTCAGCCTATTGTTGGCTTGTCAGGCAATAGCTATCGCTCATTAACGGAACTCGGTGTGAATACTAATTACACCAATGACTATTTGTTAGAATTTGATCCTACTGTTTTTTCTACAGCGATTACTGCTGAACGTGATTCTATTATCAGTATTTTGGCAAAAAATGGTGATACTACTGATTCACAAATTTCATATATAAACGATTCTGTATATTCTGAACCTGGGACTTACGATGTTGTTATTACGCAGCTTGCGACTCAAGCGGTGTATGAAGGAGGGGCAGCTTCAGGTTTGGATTTTTCAAGCCCTGTTGTGATTGATGATAGTAATAATGATTTCACAATGAACCTTAATGGTATGAATGAAGCGATTATTTTAACGTCGGGGAGTTATGCGACTGGGGACGAGTTAGCAAAGCAGATTGCTTTACAGATTAATAGTAATGAAAATTACCAAGAGTATGCTTATGGTGTTTCGGTTGTTTATGATGCCACGGCGCAAAATTTTTCAATCACCTCTAATAAATATGGTGAAGACTCTAAAATTTCTTTTACCAGTACCGATACCAATATGGCCAATACATTGGGCTTTAATATTACGGGAAAAGGAACTTATGAAGGGGTTGATCTTACTACATTAAATAGTGATGCCTTTTTAGGTAAAGGCTCTAGCACTCAGCCTGGTAATAACACGGTTGATGAATCAGAGGGTATTGATTTCTCATCTTCGAATGCAACTTTTTCTTTGGATATTGGTGGCGGAGCAATTGCCGTTACCGTCAATCAAAATGCTGATGGGTATGATTTAACCGGCGATGGTGTTTTTGGAGATCGAGAAGATACGTTACAAGCGATTCAAACTGCTATTGATGCAACGGCATTAAGTGGTGATGTGGTTGCTGAATTTGATAGCAATGGTTATTTGATTTTTACAACGGCTGCAACGGGCAGTTCTACACAAATAGAAGTTTCTGCAGTAGGTTCTGGTACTTCTGATGTTTTATTAGGACTTGATGGTACTCAAGGCATACAAAGCAGTGGAGACGACCCTGGTATTACTCTATCTAGTGCGACAGAGTTTAATATGGGTGTTGATGGTATTAGTACAACTAGCAAGGTTAGTGTTCCTGCGGGAACGTATTTAACAGGAGATGATTTAGCCGCTGCAATGGCATCGGCAATGGACAGCGCTTTTGCAAGTGATGCTGCTTTTACAGGGTTAACGACTGGAGCTGAGACAGAAGCGGGCACGCGGGATATCAGTACTAATATTGATTTTACTAGCCTTAATGCGGGCTTCACCTTGAATGTTTCTGGAGTGGAGCAAGAGGTGATTGTTAATACAGATTCTGGCGATAATATAGTTGATGTACAAGCCGCTTTAGATACGGCTTTTGGTGCTGGTGTGGTCACTGCTAGTTTAGATGGAACAGGACTAAAGCTGTCGTCGGATGCGACTGGGCATGATGAATATATTGAGATAACTGCTGATGGTCGGGGCGCGCAAACTGATAGCTCTTTAGTGACAACGAGTATTGCGGGTGGAATTGATTTTAGTGGCACGGGAAATAATGCGACATTTACACTGACTATTGATGGTGTTGATATTGATGTTGATGTAACAGGTAATGGAACGGAAGGAACAAATGATGAGACATCAACGTTAAGTGTGATTCAAAGTGCACTTGATGATGCATTATTTTCTTCAGGGCAATTTGAGTCTGGAGATGTCGAAGCTAAGCTGGATGCCAGTGGTAATTTATTTTTTGAAACTCAGTCAAAAAATGGTGTTAAAACAGCGGCTACTTTTGGTGCTTCTGCGAATATAGAAATTAAAAATATAGCGGGTACTTCAGCTGCTAATTTAGGGCTGGTCGATGATGTTCAAACGACGGGTTACGATGCCTTTGGTTTAAATTCCACTCGTGATTATGGCTATGATTTAGAGGCTGAAGTTAATTATGTTTATGATGCTGAGAAAGATTTGGGGTCATTTGAAATAAATGTCGGTGGTAATGCGACGGAGATTTCTTTTACCGATATTGATGCAACTGGGATCTCGGTTCTAGGGCTTCAAGATGCCTCTATATATTCAGCTCCAGTTGCTCAAGGGCAAGGGGTTGAAGGAACGATAAATGGCATACAAGCAAAAAGCAGTGGCCAATACCTTTCCGCTCAAAATGGTAATACTGATGCGACTAATGGTTATTATATTGCTAATGAAGCCGCTGATTTTACTAGTCCAGTTAATATTGATTCAACAAATAATACTTTTACCATTATGGTTGATGGCGTTGAAGCAGAGATTACGTTAAATCAACCAGCGGTCTATAATTCTGGCGAATCGTTAGCGGCGGTTTTACAAACGGCGATTAATGATAATGCTACTTTAAATGAAGCTGGTGTTGTCGTTAAAGTGGAATATACCGATGATCCTACATCATCCGCCTATCAAAAATTTGGCATTATTTCGGGCTCTACCGGAGCAGACTCGAGTGTTGAAATGGTTGAGGTATCTGGCGCTGCTTCATCAACGTTTGGTTTTATTAACGGTGTTGCCAATGGTAGCTCTGGGGAAGCACAAGATGGTGATATAGATCCTGCTAGCGGTATTCGTATTAAAGTAACTGGAGGCGAGTTAGGAGATCGAGGAACAGTAACCTATATATCTGGTTTTGCTGATCAGCTTAATGAAACCTTATTGTCAATGTTAGACAGCTCAAACGGTTTAATAACGAATAAACAGAATGCTTTAACTGCAGAGCAAGATGGCTTGATAGAAGAGAGAGCCGAGCTAGATGCAAGAATGGAAGCCAGAGAGGCGTTAATATCAGCACAGTTTTTATATAATGATGCATTGGTGTCTACTTTGAATACGACGGCTGATTTTATTACTCAACAATTTGAAGCAATGAATAGCGATAATTAATATTCACAAATTAATACTCATATCTCCCCGTTCAGAAAAACAAAAAAATAGACTCGTAAGAGTCTATTTTTTTGTTTACGATATAAAGAATAGTTAGTCTATAAATATTCAATATTTGATTGCTTGCGACAATAAAACTGATACATGCCCGAAAAAATCCCCCCTTCTTGTTGTTCAACTCTGTTCCAATTCTTTAGAGTATTATTGTTTTTGTTATCTTGGTTCAAGCCAGTGCCAATTATTTTTTCGAAGGCTTTACGCCCACTATTTGTTGGCAACATACCAATAAAATCGAGTTGGTTGTCGGACAGTAAGGTTGAAATTTTATCGGGAGTGAATTGATGTTCTTGTTCATGGAATATCAAGTCACGACAATTACTCATGCTGTAGAAATCATGAGAGTTAATAATGTCACTCCAATCACCAGGTATTTGGTTCATCAACAATGCTTGGCGTAATAGGCGTTGGTCAAGTTCTTTTCCTGATTGCTGTTGGCTTTGTGCAATAAGCTTTCTGAAAGTGATTACTTGCTTACGTGCAGCTTCACTGTATAAAGCAAGTTTCATCACACCAGTAGGGGAAAGAAGTTGTTGTAACGACTGTAAACCTTTTTCTGGACTTTCCATGTGATGAAGTACACCCGAGCATTCAATAATATCGAATAACGCTGGAAATGACGAAAACTCAAGGATATCAGCTTGGATGAATTGAATGTTGGATACCTTATAGCGATCGGCCTGCTGCTTAGCATACGCCAAAGAGCGTTTACTT
>Ga0115572_10001710_pt1 | contig 17785 bp, 20 predicted proteins | sample COGITO_mtgs_1206_FD_88681 | JGI IMG/M metagenome (GOLD analysis project Ga0115572, IMG submission 88681) | Pelagic marine microbial communities from North Sea - COGITO_mtgs_120607 | ecosystem: Environmental > Aquatic > Marine > Epipelagic | place: Germany:Helgoland, sampling site Kabeltonne... | reverse complement strand
AGTCATATGCATCCCCTTCATCTTCGATATCTTGTAGGTTTTCAACTACTTCTAACGGAGATCCAGTTCTAATAGCATAATCGATTAACTCATCTTTGGTTGCTGGCCAAGGTGCATCTGCTAGGTAAGATGCCAATTCTAATGTCCAATACATTTCTTATTGTTTAATTTTGTGCAAAAATAAATTTTTTACGCAATTATGCAAGTCTTTTTTAAGAAATATAAAATCAATATGTAAAGAACTTAATTATTTTTTTTGGGAATCCACTTGATTTCTTCTACTGATAAGTCTTTAGACAATTTTCGTGCCAATACAAAAAGATAGTCAGAAAGGCGGTTTAAGTATTTTAAAATGTCATTATTAATGGTTTCCTCGTCATTTAGTGCAACACAAAGACGTTCAGAACGTCTACAAACACATCTTGCTATGTGACAGAATGACACCGATTGATGTCCTCCAGGTAAAATGAAATGGGTCATTGGTGCAAGCCCTTCCTCCATAGCATCAATTTCATTTTCTAAAAAAAGGATTGAACTGCTGTCAATTTTTGGAATGTTCAGTCTTTCTGCGCCACTTTTTAAGGTTTCTTTTTCTGTGGGTGTTGCCAGCATGGCGCCTAGGGTAAATAACTCGTTTTGAATTTTTAAAAGCGAATCTTTAATTGATGTTGAAATTTCTTGATCTTTAATCAAACCAATATATGCATTCAATTCATCTACGGTTCCATAACTGTCGATGCGTAAATTGTACTTTTTCACTCTATTTCCTCCATAGAGTCCTGTAGTGCCATTGTCTCCCGTTTTAGTATATATCTTCATTTTCAATGAATTTCAAAGTTTATAATTTAGTCTGTATAATGATTTCCTTTTTTAGATACGTATCTTAAAATGTTCTTTTTGCTGTTCTTTTCTAATGAAAACAAATCCATAATAAAAAACATCGACGGTTACGGTTACTTGTGGGTGTTGTTTAATTTGAGCCCAAGCATTTTTCATTTCTTTACTTTGGTAAAGATCTTTAAAGATAAAGAATGTTTCATTATGAATCTTCAAAAGACAGCTTTCAAAATACGGTAAAATTCCTTCTTCGGTACTATTAAAAAAACCCATGTCTAAGAGTTTACAGTCGGTTCCCTTTAATAAATTTTCGCGATCATCAGCAGCCTCAAAAGTAGTTGCTATAGTTGTGACGATAGCATTGGGCTGGGCAATTTTTATTGTGGAAGCGAGGCATTCCGCTTCGTTGCCAATTTCTAAACTATTGATGGGTTTGAAATAGGCAATGACTTTTAGGAGTAGCTCGGGTTTCTTCAATTTTAATTTTGGAAAGTTTACTTCCTTATTCTTTAAGGCACTTTTCTGGATTTTTCGGTATTGCTCTCTGTGCTTTTGATTACCCTGAGTATAAAAACATTTTGTAACTAAATGATATACAAAAGGGGAGTGCACTCCGTGTTGATTTGTCGAATTCAAGAGAAACTTTACATACTGAAAAAAATGAAAAAACATGCAATAAATTTGAATGACAAATTTAAAGATAAAAAAAGAGTTAAGGCTTGCAGAAAAAGAATATTTGCAGGTCTTTTGGTTGAAATTACAAAATTAAAGGCTGATTTTTTTCCCTCTTAAATAAACGGTTTCTATTAAATTATCTCCAAAATGATAGGGAAGATAGTGATAAGAAGCTATTGTTTTTGTAATGAAAAAATTGGCCAATTTTCCTCTGGTAATACTGCCCACTTTGTGAGATAGATGCATGGCAAATGCACCATTTATTGTTGCGGCATTAATAGCTTCTTCAGGAGTCATTTTCATTTTGATACAGGCTGTTGCCATCACAAAATTCATATTTCCGGTAGGTGCAGAGCCTGGGTTGTAGTCCGATGCCAGCGCCAATGGCAAGCCTGCATCAATAATTCTTCTTGCTGGGGTGTAGGGGATGCTTAAAAAAAAGGAACAGGCGGGCAGTGCCACAGACATTGTATTTGTTCCTTTTAATGCATGAATATCTTCTTGTGTCAATTCCTCCAAATGGTCAACAGACAATGCTTGATGCGCTACGGAAACGGCAATACCCCCAAAGGCATTGAACTGATTTACGTGCACTTTTGGAATCAGACCATATTTCTTTCCTGCGCCCAAAATTCGTGCGGTGTCTTCTACGTCGAAATATCCTATTTCACAGAAAATATCGATAAAATCTGCTAAATTTTCTGCTGCTATTTTTGGGAGCATCTCTTCAATAATGAGCTCCAAGTATGCCTCCTTGTTATTTTTATATGCAGATGGAAGTGCATGTGCGCCCAAAAAGGTGGCTTTTATAGGCGTATCAAAATTTTCTTTCAATTTTTTAATTACTCGTAGCATTTTTAGTTCTCCTGCTACCGTGAGCCCATAGCCCGATTTTATTTCAATGGCGCCAGTTCCCAGTGCAATTACTTCTTGCAGTCTGTGCGCAGATTGTTGGTACAATTCGTTTTCGGAAATTTGGTGTATTTTTTTTGCAGAATTTAAAATTCCGCCACCATTGTTGGCAATTTCTTCATAACTCAACCCCTGAATTCGATCTACAAATTCTTGTGCTCGATTTCCTGCATAAACCAAGTGAGTATGGGAATCACACCAAGATGGGAAGATCATTTTTCCGCGGCAATCGATGGTTTCATCTGCTGTTTTATTTTGCAGTGTTTCCATCAAACCAAAGTCTACAATCAAATCGTCTTCCACGCGTAAATATGCGTTTTTGAGGGTTGGTAATATACCCATTTCTTTCCCAGATACTTTTTCAACTTCAGTTTCTCGAACCTGAATAAGTTCTTTGATATTGATGAATAATTGCGTCATATAAAATGCTTAGTTTTACAAAACAAACTTACACAAAAGAAAAGGAATGATTCCAAAAAATGAATACGCAGCTTATTTTGAGCATTATATTCAATTGGCTGCAGCAAAAAATAGGTCTATTATAGAAAACTTACAGCATTCGCAACAAGCTTTTGATTCTGTTTTGCGAAACCTACCGGAAGAAAAACACAATTTTTCCTATGCAGAAGGGAAGTGGACCCTCAAAGAATTGATTCAGCATATTATTGATACGGAGCGCATTTTCTGTTACCGTGCCTTGTGTTTTGCTAGAAATGACAAGACTGTTTTGCCTGGTTTTGATCAAGATTTATTTGTAGACTGTGGCAATGCCAATCAATTGAATTACTTTGATCTTTTGGATGAAATGGCCACGCTTAGGCAGAGTACCATTCAATTGTTTCAAAGTTTTTCTGAGGAAGCTTTGTTGCGTATTGGGGTTGCTTCTGAAAATAAAATTTCTGTAAGGGCTTTGGGGGTTCTGTTTTCTGGACATCAAATGCATCATTTGAATATTGTCAAAGAACGGTATTTGTAGACTGTTTTAAAAAAAAGAGCTTGCATTCGTTGCTACAAGCTATAAAATCTTTAGGTAAAAACCTAAAATAAATTAACCTATGATTATTAAATTTAAAAAACCCGAAACAAGTAGGTTTTGGGTTTTTTAGATTTTAAAGTTGAAAAAATGGGTTAATGGGGATATTTTTCTCTAATTTTATCTAAGGTTAAATTGTGAATACTTCCTACGTGCGTGTGTGCTTTCCCGAGATCTGGCGTGTAAGTGCCTGCTTGTACTTGACCGCCTATTTGTTGGTAGGCCTCTCTAAACGACATGCCTTCCACGACCAAATTATTAATACTATCTACGGTAAATAAATACTGGTATTTTTCATCCTTCAAATCAATATCTTTCACAATAACTTGCTGAATGGCATAATTTACAATGTCTAAAATCTCTTTTACATCCTCAAAAGCATTGATAATGTTTGCTTTCAATAACTGAAAATCTCGGTGATATCCTGAGGGTAGGTTGTTCGTAATTAGCAGCATTTCGGTATGCAGAGCTTGAATCTTATTACACTTTCCACGGATGAGCTCAAATACATCCGGATTTTTCTTGTGGGGCATAATGCTGCTTCCAGTTGTCAAAGCATCCGGGAAACTAATAAAGCCAAAATTCTGACTCATGTACAAACACACATCCATAGAAAAACGTGCCAAAGTGTTGCACAATCCACCTAGGGCTGCCGCAATGCTACGCTCACTTTTTCCTCTGCTTAACTGCGCCGCAACAACATTGTATTTTAGGGTGGCAAAATCAAGTTCTTTGGTAGTTAATTCCCGATCGATGGGGAAGGAGCTCCCATAGCCTGCAGCAGAGCCTAAGGGGTTTTGATCTACCACTTTGGCAACAGCATTGAGCAGGTGCACATCATCAATCAGCAGTTCTGCATAGGCAGAAAACCACAATCCAAAAGATGAAGGCATGGCAACTTGCAAATGGGTATAGCCAGGCAATAGCTTTTCTTTGTGTGTATCGGCCAAATTTAAAAGGGTGTCAAACACAGTTTTTACTTTTTCATTTACCACCGCTAAATTCTCTTTGTAATAGAGTTGAAGTGCCACTAAAACTTGATCATTTCTAGAACGTGCTGTATGAATTTTTTTTCCTACTTCCCCCAGTTTGTTCGTCAATTCCCATTCAATTTTAGAATGCACATCTTCAAAAGAGTCTTCAATCACAAACGCGCCCTTTTCGATATCGGATGCGAGTTCTTGCAAACCTTTTTCTAAATCTTTCAACTCATTGTTACTAATAATGCCTATAGATTCTAACATGATGGCATGTGCCAAAGAAGCTTGCACGTCATATTTTGCAATGTGAAGGTCAATTTCTCGGTCGTTTCCTACTGTAAAAAGTTCGATTTGTTTGTCTATTGTAAATCCTTTGTCCCAAAGTTTCATATTATGTTTGTTTAATGGTGGGTGTTTTTGTTGTTTTATTGCGGTTAAATTGCTGAAAGGAGGACACGATTTAGCAATTCAACATACAATTGAATGCTTTCTTCAATTTCTGAGAGGTAGATAAATTCATCTGCTGAATGTGAACGTGTACTATCGCCAGGTCCCAATTTTAGGGATTGACACGACAATACTGCTTGATCTGATAATGTAGGGGATCCATAAGTGGTTCTGCCCATTGCAATGCCTGCTTTTACGAGTGGGTGATCGGTGGAAATTGCTGAAGAGTTCAATCGGAGGCTTCTTGGAGTTATTTTAGTACAAGGAGATTTCGCCTGTAAAATGCTGGCAATTTCTTGATTTGAATAAGCATCGTTCACCCGAACATCTACCACTAAATTTACCTGAGCGGGAACCACGTTGTGCTGAGAACCTGCAGCGATTTGCGTAACAGTCATTTTTACATCGCCGAGCGCTTTGGATGTTTTTTTAAATTTAAAATTTTGAAACCATTGCAATACTTCAATGCTATTGTATATGGCATTATTGGTGTTTGGATGTGCGGCATGACTTGGGGTTCCTACTACTTCAGCATCAAAAACCACCAGTCCTTTTTCGGCTACTGCTAATTGCATTAAAGTAGGTTCGCCCACAATGGCAACATCAATATGTGGAATGATTGGAAGCATGCTGTTCAGGCCATTTTTACCACTATTTTCTTCTTCTGCTGAAGCTACAATGATCAAATTATAGGAAAGGTTTTTTTGGGTATAAAAATGGGTAAATGTTGCGATTAAGGAAACCAAACAGCCTCCTGCATCATTGCTTCCAAGTCCATAGAGCTTTCCTTCTTCTACAACGGCTTTAAATGGGTCTTTTGTATAGGCCGTATTTGGTTTCACGGTATCGTGATGCGAATTGAGCATCAGCGTAGGTTTGCGCTCATCAAAATATTTATTGGTTGCCCAAACATTGTTTTCTGTTCTATGAAAAGGAATGCTGTGGTTTGTAAACCAGTTTTCAATTAAAACGGCTGTTTGTGCTTCTTCGGTAGAAAATGATGGGGTTTCGATCAGTTCTTTTAAAAGTGATATGGCATTTTCTGTTAGAGATTTAATTTCCATGGCTAGAGTGCTATTGTGGTGTGTAAATTATTTTTTTCTGAGAATAGGGATGTATTCCCAATCCGAACTTCTGCTACCCCCTTTTGTAAAGCGTCAAAACAATTTTCTAATTTTGGCAGCATTCCTGCTGAAATGGTACCGGCTGCTAAGAGTTCTTTGTAGTTTTTTGAATCGATTTTCTGAATTACCGATTCTTTGTCCTCAAAGTCGTTTAAAACCCCCTTCAATTCAAAACAATAGTAAAGGGTAGTTGTATAAATTTCGCTCATTCCAATGGCAATCTGACTTGCTATAGTATCGGCATTGGTGTTTAATAACTGTCCGTTTCCATCGTGTGTTAGAGCGCAAAATACAGGGGTGAATCCAGCAGTCATTAAGGTGTCGATTCCATGATGATTGACTTGTTTTACATCTCCCACAAAGCCAAAATCAATTTCTTTTACGGGTCTTTTTTCAGATTGAATACTATTGATGTCGGCACCTGTTAACCCCATTGCATTGGTTTCAAATGCCTGCAACTGTGCTACAATTTTTTTATTGACCAAGCCTGCATACACCATTGTAATGACCTCCAAGGTTTCTTTGTCAGTAATCCGTCTTCCATCGATCATCTTTGAGGTAATTCCTAATTTAGAAGCGAACTGTGTTGCTCTTTTTCCACCACCATGAATTAAAATTCTCTTCCCTGCCAATTTTGAGAATAGTTGAAGAAATTGCTTTAAAGCATTTTCATCTTCAATAATATTTCCTCCAATTTTTACGATGGATATTTTTTCTTTAGTCATTTTCTAGCATTTTTTTAAGTACCAATTGTGCTGCAAAGGTTCTGTTATTGGCTTGTTCGATGACCAATGAGTTGTCGCTCTCTAAGACAGCATCTTCAACGACTACATTCCTACGAACGGGCAAACAGTGCATAAATTTAGCTTTTCCAAGCTTCTCTTTGCGAATCATCCAATTGGTATCTATTTTGATTATTTTTCCATAGTCTTCATAGGAACTCCAGTTCTTAGCATATACAAAATCAGCGTCTTTGAAAGCTTCTTTTTGATTGTGGTAGATGGGGGTGTTTTTGGTGATGTCTGGGTTTAAATCATAGCCTTTTGGATTTGCAATGACTAATTCAACGTCCATTTTTTGCATGGCTTTTATAAAACTATTCCCGACAGCATGTGGTAGCGCTTTTACGTGTGGGGCCCAGCTTAAAACTACTTTGGGTCTTTTTTTTGTGGTATTTTCTGAAATGGTGATGGCATCTGTCAATCCTTGCAATGGATGTCCTGTAGCACTTTCCATATTGATTAAGGGTACTGTTGCATATTTTAGAAAGGCAGCTAATACTTCCTCTGATTCGTCTTTTTCTTTGTCTGTAAGCGAAGGAAAGGCACGTACAGCAATGACATCACAATATTGTGAAACTACGGCAGCTGCTTCTTTTATGTGTTCTGCGGTACTGCCGTTCATAACGGTTTTGTTCCCAAATTCAATGCCCCATGCGTCCTCAGATATATTCATCACAATAGGATTCATTCCCAAATTTAATGCTGCCTTTTGGGTGCTTAAACGGGTTCTTAAACTGGAATTAAAAAACAACAGCCCTATGGTTTTATTTTTTCCTAACTCCTGATCTTTTAATGGATTTTTTTTAAGCGCTTTTGCCTCTTTGATCCAAGAAGGAAGATGGTCTATATCGTCAATGTGGGTATATTTTTTCATGATAATTCGCTGATTAATGCTTCAAAAAACAGCTCTAGGTGTTCTTTTTTGATGGTTAATGGGGGCAATATTCTTAGTACATTTGGGTTCTTGGCACTTCCTGTAAAGATCTTGTGTTTGTAGATTAGGTTTTTACGGAGTTCGGCGATTGGGAATTCAAATTCCAATCCCAGCATCAATCCGCGCCCCTTTACTGTTTTTAACCTTGGAACGTTTAGTGCTCTTCTTAAAAAATATGATGAAACTTCTAGTGTGTTGTGCAGTAAGCGTTCTTTTTCTAGGACATCTAATACCGTTAAAACAGCAACACACGCTAAGTGATTACCGCCAAAAGTGGTTCCTAATAAACCAAAGGAAGCCTTAATATTTGGATGTACTAAAATTCCACCAACAGGAAACCCATTTCCCATTCCTTTGGCAATGGAGATGATATCCGGTGTCACATTGTATTTTTGAAAAGCAAAAAAATCGCCCGTTCTTCCAAAACCCGATTGCACTTCATCTGCAATAAAACAGGCATTATATTTTTTACAGAGCTTGTCAATTCCTTCGTAAAATACGGCAGTACTTTCGTCCAATCCACCGACTCCTTGAATGCACTCTATGATTACCGCACACACATCGTTTTTTGAGAGTGATTTTTCAAGGCTTTCTAAATCGCCCAAGGCTAAAATTTCAACTTCTTGTTGTGCATTGATCGGGGCTATTATTTTGGGATTGTCGGTGACTGCAACAGCTGCAGAGGTTCTTCCATGAAACCCATTTTTAAAAGCGATTACTTTCTTTTTTCCAGTGTGAAAGGATGCTAGTTTTAACGCATTTTCATTGGCCTCAGCACCGGAGTTGCAAAGAAATAATTCATAAGAATTACAGCCAGATACCCTGGCTAGTTTTTTGGCAAGCGCCACTTGTAAAGGATTCTGAATGGAATTGCTGTAAAACCCGATTTTACCTACTTGCGCTCGAATATTTTTCACATAGGTTGGATGTGAATGGCCAATAGAAATTACCGCATGACCGCCATATAAATCTAAATATTGACAGTTGTTTTCATCGTATACAAAAACATCTTTCGCAGTTACTGGCGTAATGTCAAATAAGGGATACACATTGAATAAACTCATAATTGTTCTTTTTTTATGCTATTAATTTTATGAAAAGAAGCAACCATTCCTTGAATCAAAGCAGCACTTAATCCCTGGTGCTCCATTTCGTTTAATCCTTCAATTGTACAGCCTTGTGGTGTTGTAACGCTGTCAATTTCTTCTTCTGGATGCTTTCCATTGGTAAGTAATAAGCTAGCAGCTCCTTCACTGGTGTACATGGCCAATTCTTGTGCTTCTTTTGCATCAAATCCTAATTGAATCGCGGCTTGTGTAGTGGCACGTATTAAGCGCATCCAAAAAGCGATACCGCTTGCACAAACTACAGTTGCTGCTTGCATCTGCGCTTCTGGAATTGTCATTGAATGCCCCAATCTGTTAAAAATTGCTTCAGCAATTCCAATGCGCTCTTGTCCTTGTTGATTGGCACACAAACAAGTCATGGATTTCCCTACAGCTATTGCAGTGTTTGGCATGGCTCTAATAATAAAGTTATTGGGACCAATGATTGCTTCAATTTTTGAAATTGAAAAGCCAGTAATGGTTGATATGATGACATGTTTGGCTGTTAAAATCGATTTTATTTCATCTAGGATTCCTTCAAAATGAGCAGGTTGCACTGCAAATAGAAGAATGTCCGAGTTTTTTATTGCTTCGCTATTATTTGTGGTGAGATACACATTTTTATATCCGTTAAAATCGGCAATTCCGTCTAAATTTCTTTTGGTAAGATATAAGGAGGTAATCGCATTGTTGGTAATCAATCCTTTTGCGATCGATTTCCCTAAATTTCCAGTTCCAATGATGGCTATTTTCATAGTTTTCGCTTTCTAATTTTCGGTTTAAAAGTAATTTGCTTTTAATTGCAAACCTGCTGTTTCTTCAAAACCATACATTATATTCATATTCTGTATAGCTTGGCCTGAAGCTCCTTTTGTTAAATTGTCTATTATGCTGGTTATTAGTAATTTATTATTGTATTTTTCTAGGTGAAGCAAACATTTATTGGTACCTACAACTTGTTTTAAATGAAGTACGTCATCCGATACAACCGTAAAAGGAGCGTCTTTATAAAAGGCTTTGTACAGTTCTTTTGCAGTTTCAATAGTACCTTCATATTTTGTATACGTGGTTGCAAATATTCCTCGAGAAAAATTTCCACGGTTGGGTACAAAATTGATTTCACACTCAAAATCAGTTTGCAATTGTGCTACTGTTTGCTGAATCTCGTCGAGATGCTGGTGAGTAAATGCTTTGTAATGCGAGAAATTATTGTCTCTCCAGGTAAAATGTGTGGTTTTAGATAAAGATGTTCCAGCTCCAGTAGCTCCTGTAACGGCATTGATGTGAATATCGTTTGTAAGTAGGTTATTTGCTGCTAAAGGTATAATTGCCAGTTGTAGCGCGGTTGCAAAACAGCCTGGATTGGCAATGTAATTCGCTTTTTGAATTGCTTCTTTATGGGTTTCTGGCAATCCATATACAAACGCTTTGTTTTCGAAGTCTTTGTTTGCCAATAACCTGAAATCGTTACTGAGGTCGATGATTTTTGTTTGTTTTGAAAAATTATTTTTTGATAAAAAAGCAGTTGAATTTCCATGACCTAAACACAAAAATAACAAATCAACTTTGAGATTGATTTTTGAGGTAAAACCGATCTCGGTATCGCCCATTAAATCTTGGTGCACCTGATGTACTTTATTGCCTGCATTGGAAGTGCTATATACAAAATTGATGTTTGCATTTGGGTGATTTAGCAACAAACGAATCAACTCCCCAGCTGTATATCCAGCACCGCCTATAATTCCTATTTCTATTTTTTTCATTTTGAATATGATTTGTTAAGTGTTTTGACCCCAGCAGTCTTTAGGATCTTTTTACGGGTTCACTTGTTGGTATATTTTATTCTGGTTTCCAATTATTTTGATAAATCCTTTCGCTTCATCGGCTGTCCATCCCTTGTTTTCTTCTCCATAACTTCCAAATTTTGAATCCATTAAGTCATGCTTTGAAACGATTCCATCTAAAGAAAAATGATAAGGTCTCAGCGTAATAGCGACATCTCCTGTGACTTTGTCTTGTGCGCTTTGTAAAAAGGCTTCCATATCTCTCATTACAGGGTCTAAATAGTGTCCTTCATGCAAATGCATCCCATAAAAATTTGCCAAATATGCTTTGTGTTGCAATTGCCATTTTGTGAGGGTGTGCTTTTCCAACAAATGGTGTGCTTTTATGGTAATCAATGCAGCTGCTGCTTCAAAGCCAACCCGACCTTTCATACCTACAATGGTATCTCCTACATGTATGTCTCTACCGATCGCATATTTGGAGGCTATATTGTTTAATTTTTCAATGTTGTTTTGTGGAGTATCCACCACATCATTTAAAGCAATGAATTCGCCCTTTTTAAAACTCATTTTTATCTTTTCACTTCCATTTTTTTCCAGAGGAGAAGGATAGGCACTTTCGGGGAGTGGTTTTTCAGAGGTTAAGGTTTCAGCTCCGCCCACACTGGTCCCCCACAAACCTTTGTTTACAGAGTATTTTGCTTTTTCCCAGGATAGATCAATTCCGTTTTTCTTCAGATATTCAATTTCCTGATGTCTGGTGAGACTTCCATCTCTGATGGGTGTTATAATTTGAATCTCAGGCGCCAATGTTTGAAAAATCATATCAAAACGTACTTGGTCATTTCCTGCACCGGTACTTCCGTGGGCAATGAATTTGGCCTCTATGCTTTTTGCATACTGAATAATTTCAATGGCTTGAATAATTCTTTCTGCACTTACGGAAAGGGGATAGGTATTGTTTTTTAGCACATTACCAAAGATTAAATATTTGATTACTTTGTTATAAAAAGTAGCCACGGCATCAATATTTTTATAGGTGGAAACGCCCATTTTGTATGCATTTTTTTCGATGCTACTAATTTCTTCAGAAGAAAATCCACCCGTATTTACGCTAACTGCATGCACATCATATCCTGCTTTACTGAGACTTATTGCACAGTAAGAGGTATCTAAGCCCCCACTGTAGGCGATTACTAATTTGCCAATATTATTTTTTTTCATTTTTATTTTTTTTAAGGAATAAGTGCTGTTTTATATTTTTCAATCGTTTAAAAACTTTTTCTTTTATTTTTTTTGGTTTTTCAGATTTTTTCAATTTTGGATCATAAAGCATGCCTGTACACAAGCACATTTGTTGGGCTGTTCGTGTTAAGACATCATAGTTTTTACAGGTTTGGCAACCTTTCCAAAAAGATTGATCGTCCGTCAATTCCGAGAAGGTTACAGGTTTGTATCCCAGGTCGCTATTCAGTTTCATAACTGCCAATCCAGTGGTGATGCTAAATATTTTAGCATGGGGGAATTTAGCTCTAGAATGTTGAAAGACAACTTGTTTAATTTTTTTTGCCAAGCCTTTATTTCGATACTCTGGATGTACAATTAAACCAGAATTGGCCACGAATTTTTCATGTCCCCAAGCTTCTATATAGCAAAACCCTGCAAATTTCTCATTATCTAGGGCTATGACTGCATTGCCATTTTCCATTTTGGTAATAATGTATGAAGGTTCCCGTTTTGCGATCCCTGTTCCTCTCACTTTTGAGGCTTCTTCTATCGTTTTGCAGATAATCTCTGCATAGATACTGTGTGACTTATTCGCAATTACAATTTGCATTGTATTGATATTTTTTAAATGGATGTAGTTAAATTGTTTTTTTGAAAAGTGGAAATGGACACACCTAATTCCGTAAATTATAATACACCCAAAGGGCGGCGTGTTAAAAACCGGCGTACAAAACTGGGGTTATTTAGAGAAATAACTTTGTGGTGATTGTTGAAAGTGAGTGTAAGAATTGACATGATGAAAAATAAATAAATAAATAGACCTTGCGTTGCTAAATACCTAGTATTAGCGGTTTGTTTTGCGACAGCGCAAAATGGGGTTTATTGCCATTATTTTATTTCTTGTAGTAAACATTAAAACAAATGTATCGTATATTCTTGTAGTTTTTGAGTATAATTCTTTGTTTTTTTGAAGTTTTACGATTTTAGGATTTAAAGCTATTTTATTTTATAATTATATCATTTTTAAACAAGTAAAAATGATAATTATTAAAACATTGTTTTTTATAAAGATGTTCTTCAACAAGTTATCCATTCCTTTTAACAATATAAACTCAAAATTACATTTGAACCACTAAAAAATACAGTTGGGCATACTTTTGTTTTTGGAGTACAATTTGGTTTGCATCTTTGGATCATTAAAAAAAAGAAAATGAAAATTTTAGTGACTATTTTAATCGGAATCATGTTATTTGTATCGAGTAGGTTGATAGCTCAAAGACAAAGCATTACCGTGTATATGGAAAACATTTCTACTGACAAAGGAACTGTAAAATTTGCGTTGTACGATGAAACCAATTTTCGAATGCAATCTTTGTTTTTATAGTGAAAATAAAGCTACGTATATTCATACCAAAGAAAATAGAAGTTACCTTTTAGATCATTCATTAGAACATTGGAATGGACATTTAGATCCAGTATTATTCTTTCGTGTAAATCGTACTTTTATTGTGCATGTAAACGCAATTAAAGACATCATATCCTACACCAACAGCCGTTTAAAATTAATCTTACGGTCCTATTCTGAATCAGAGATTATTGTGAGTAGAGAACGGGTGAAGGATTTTAAGAATTGGATTGATTAATCTCCCTTCGGTGCTTCTGAATATTTTTTTCTAACAAGAAACTCCATTTTTTATTCTTTACCAATGAAACTTTGATTATTTTTATCAAAATTATATTTGGTAGGTAATAACGATGCATCGTGATTGTTAATAATTGTGTTCCGATTACAGCCCATTAAAAAAAACAAAAAAATGAATAAGAATTTATTTAATTTTACGTTAGCAATATAAATCAACTAAAAAAATACAATGATCAATAAAAAATTAGCATTTCTATTCATCGTCACCTCTTTATTTATAGTAGGTTGTTCTAATGGTGATTTTGAAATTAAGAAAGGGAAAGTAGGCCAATTAACAACTAAAACAACAATAAATGATTTAGCACAGCTGTTTGCAAATGATTCAATTGTTAAAAATTTAAGTGAAGGAGCTACTGGGTCTAATTATCTCCAAGATGATGATGAATACTTAATCTTTGAAAAAGGAGGGAAGCATTTGCTTACCATTATTCCAAAAGAGCAATTAGACAGTACTTCTACCATTAAAAGTATTGAGATCTTTGATTCTCGATATGCTACTGAAGACGGACTTTCTTTAAATTCTAGTTTTTCAGAAATAAGAATGAACACAAGGATTAACAAGGTTGAAACTTCGTTTTCATCTGCGACGCTTTTTATTGATGACTTGAATGCGACCGTGGCGATCGATAAAGAACAATTGGGACTAAAAGAATATAGTGTTGAGAAAGTAACTCTAGATCAAATTCCAGATTTCGCAAAAATGAAATCATTCATCGTTTGGTTTAACTAACCACCGTTCTTTTTTAAATTGTATAAGATCTTGTAATTCCAATGAAAAAATATACCCTCCAAAAATCACCGTTTGTTGTTCCTACTACGGATGGCAAACTCATTGAAGAACACTTTGGAAACGCAACAGACAAAAACACAAAGATGAGTATGGCGCACATGGTGGCACCTGCTGGTTGGAGTGAGCCGTTTCAAACACCAGAATTTGAAGAGTATACCTATATCATTCGCGGTAAAAAACAATTTATTATTGATGGAGAAACCCTGGTTTTAGAAGCGGGACAATCTATTAAAATTGAAAAAAATACGCGGGTACAGTACTCAAATCCTTTTGACGAAGCCTGCGATTATATGGCAATTTGCATGCCTGCTTTCTCGATGGAATTGGTGCACAGAGAAGAAATTTAAGTTTTTACTTATACTCAAAAATTAAGGAAAGACCACTTTCCTTCATTGATAAATTTATTTGAATAAAATGTTTGGCTTGATTTCGTTGAAGCAAAATTTAATTTGATATAGTTATTTCGCTCTTCTTCGATTATAGCATTATTCGAGTCCTCAAATCCAATAAATTCGATGCCTAAAAATAACCCTTCATTAGGTACAATAATTGAATGGTCTAAATCGAAAATAATAGATTTAGATTGATCCGTCAAAGAATATATAATATTTTCTGTATTTAGCTTTTTGTCAATGATACCCTTTGAGTTAGCATATAAATTTAATCTAAATATTGCCTCTTTTATCTCATTATTTTTTAATTCAATAAGGTTTTCAATAGGGAATCTAATCTTTGAGATTGTTTTAATATCTTTTTGCTTTTTAAAAAGTACACAAAATTCAGTTTTTGGTTGCATATACCATTGATGCTTTTCTTTTCTTTCCTTACTCCAATCATTAGAGTCTTTCAATGAAGAAATAATCACTTCATCTAAAAATTGATTTTTTTGAGATAACCAAACAGTGTCTTTAACAGTTTTAAATTGAATTTTGATTTCACTGTAAAGAATGTGAGATATCAATAAACTATCATTCTCTGAACAATTTATTCTGACAATTCCTTTGCTATCAGAATATTCGCCTTTGTCTTTTCCTATAATAGATACGCTACAATATGCTATTGACTGCTTATTATTTTCATCTATTATGATAAACTTTTTTTCTTGAGTAAAACAGTAAATTTGGCTAAATAGTAGTAATAATAATAATGATGTTTTTTTCATTTCTGTGGAATTAAAATCTGCTTTTCCCTAAAAGAAGAGCAGATTTATTAGAATTAATTAACAAGGTACTGCATAATCAGTAGTTTCAGAAATTACTATCCAAAAAACCTGGTAAGTTGTAGTACAATTTTGGTAACAACTTCCTGGTTCAATTGAGTAAGATGATCCGCAACTTAAAGTTGAACCCCAAAATTTCATTGGTGATTCTTCAGTTCCTTTTGCTGATATCAAAACAAATGATGTAACAAACAAGCCTAATAAGGTAAGTTTTTTTGATTTTAAAATTGCTTTACGCATAATTAAAAAGGTTTTAAATTTTCGCACTTTACTTTTTAAAGAGTTTAAAATACTTGCAATATTGCCTTCCAAAAAGGTAACTCTCTTAAAGTGTATTTTATGTTTATCATATAACCTTTGTTCGTGTTTTTACCATCTAGTATATCGTGATTTTATTCGCTTATCCCTATCCTAATTTACGGGATAATGTTCCCTTTTGTTAGTCATATCAATTTGGAAGTTGATTAGATTTAGTTATTGTTTTCATGATGTTTATAAACAATACTTATTACTTAAACGTATGTTAATTTTAATTGCAGTTTAAATATATATAAAAAAATAACATATATTTATATTACAATTGCTTTTTTCCAATTCAATAAAAACATTCAGTGATAAAACACCTTTAAAATTTTCAATAGAAAGCAAAAAAAAACTCCAACGAATTTCGAAGGAGTTGTATGAGGTAGTGAAAGAAATAGTATTACTTGTTTTGGAAAAAAAAAACACCTTATTGCATAATAGAATCTAACGTATTATACTAAAAATGTTCTTTAAAAACAGTTAAAAATTCACGTTGTTCGCTTTTTAGATAACCTTTCAATAAGCAGGAAATTTAAGCCTTTTTTCGCGTTAAATAAAAAGGCAAATAAATCAATAAAAAATACGGAATTACAATCAACTCCACCACAAAAACGTATTGAGGCCAATCTCCAAAAAGATCTAATAATGTTGCTGCATCTGGCTTTCTGTTGGTATAAAAGTAATTGGATCCTAAAAAGTAATTGAGTACAAACATAAGTAGCATATATACTTGCATGCCTAAAAATGATTTCCAAACACTTTTAAGGGTAGGTCTCATTTTATAAACAAATGTCGCATACATCATGAATATAACGAGTCCTGTATGTACAAACCAGTACCTGAAAAATGGAAAGTTTAAGTAGTTGTATTCATCGGGTGTAATAACTGATTGTAATGTTCCCGCCATAACTAAGAAAAAGAAAACCTCATAATACACAATTTTTTTTGTAAGTGAGAGTAGTGGTGCGGTGAGCCCTAAAAAACTACACAAATGTAGTGGCAAATCTTCTTGGTAATTAAAATCACCTTTGTACATCTTTAAAAATGTTCCAAAAATTATGGTGAACGCTATTGAAAAAGCAAAGAGATTTCCGGTGCGTGTTTGTGTTTTTTTGTTTTGTTTTTTTGCCCATAAAATTAAGGCAACTCCACAAAAGATTAAAAAAAGGACCACTCCAAAATGTTGGGCGCTAAAAGGGATAAATTGGTTATTATCTTTAAGGAAAAAATCGATCAAATTAATGGACTATTGTTGCTTACAATATATAAAAATTATCCGTGAGCTCTTTCACAAGCTAATAACGTATTTTTTAATAGCATAGCAATCGTCATGGGGCCAACACCACCGGGAACTGGGGTAATGAATTCAGCCTTTTTAGCAACTTCATCAAAAGCAACATCGCCGAGCAATCGGTAGCCACTCTTTTTAGAAGCATCGCCAACTCTGGTAATACCAACATCAATTACAGTTACATTGTCTTTGACCATATCTGCTTTTAAAAACTCAGGAATTCCAATGGCTGCGATCACAATATCAGCTTGGAGTGTCATTTCTTTTAGGTTTTTGGTTCTACTGTGACACATTGTTACCGTTGCGTTTCCAACTTTTCTTTTTTGGGACAGTAAAATACTCATAGGGCTTCCTACAATATGACTTCTTCCAAGAACCACAACGTGTTTTCCTGATGTTTCAACATTGTATCGTTCCAGCAATTCTAAAATTCCAAAAGGGGTTGCAGAAATGAATGTCGGAAGGTTTAATGCCATTTTACCCACATTGGTAGGATGGAAACCATCTACATCTTTGTTGGGATCTATTGCCATTAAAATCTTTTGTTCATCAATGTGTTTGGGTAATGGCAATTGCACGATAAATCCATCAATGTCTTTGTCTACATTTAAGATTGCAATTTCATTAAGTAGTTCTTCT
>Ga0115572_10001708_pt1 | contig 17806 bp, 10 predicted proteins | sample COGITO_mtgs_1206_FD_88681 | JGI IMG/M metagenome (GOLD analysis project Ga0115572, IMG submission 88681) | Pelagic marine microbial communities from North Sea - COGITO_mtgs_120607 | ecosystem: Environmental > Aquatic > Marine > Epipelagic | place: Germany:Helgoland, sampling site Kabeltonne... | reverse complement strand
CGAGTCCATTCCAGATCGGTCGAATCAGCCCGATCAACTTGACGCGCTCCAACATCGCTGAGCTGGGGTTATTGAGGATTCCTTGCACGCCCGAGAGGCGGGGCGCACGAGGAAACTCGCACGGTTTCGCGCAAGGTTAGGGCCGTGTGGGCCGTTCCCCAGTTGCCGACCGGGGAAAATCACGGTGTCCCAGTGAAGTTGCTTGTCAATCAGCGAGCACAGATCCGCCGGCGCCTCCTAAGAACCTGTTGCACCTGCACGCAGTAACACCCTCGGGCGGTTGTGGGATCCTGCGCCGAAGCGTCGACCCGTGTCCTCGACGACTTACGCCAGAGCAGCTATCACAGACTTGGCGCCGGCTGCGAATTTAGAAAAGAACGCAACGCTGCCGGTTAGGCCCAGATCCTGGCCAGTCGAGTCGCGCAGTGTCATGTGACGGCTAGCGCCGAACTTTTTTACCTCGACGGTGGTAGCCGAACGCTCAAAGGTCATGAGTTCCCGCTCCGGACGATTGCCAAAACTTGGCAACGAGAATATGCGGATCTTCGTGTCGGTAACTGCAACGAGCATCCGGACTGATACGCCTTTGGACCGGGCATTGACCTCGCGAGACCCATGCACCGAGGCCGCAGTCACGAAGCCGTCGGTGATGGCGGATCCTGGAAGGTCTGCCGTTGCAATTTCTGTCAACACGCCCCCCACGAAGATTGCCTTGTAGCTGTCCCTCAGTCCAAAAACACCGGCAGCGATCACCCGCTCGTGCTCTCCGAGTACCGCCTGCGCAGCGCCTTCAAAATCTGTTGACATTACGGCACCTTTGTATTGCGGGTCCCCAGTCTGTCACCCCGTGAGAAGCCACAAAAATACGACGGGTTGTTCTCGACGTCAAACACTGGATTTCCAGCAGTTTTGCGCTCGGTTTCATCCTGATCGCCTGACCGTCGCCTGGCGCTGAGATAAGCAGCGTTGGCCTATGGGCTCGGGGCTAGAGCCCCATTGCTTCCGAGGCCGAGATGGTGAAGTTGTGGAGTTCGACGATCTGCCGAGCAGCCAGGTTGCAGGCCAGTCTGTATGCCGCAAGCCAGAAGCTGATTGCACCTTTGGTATTTTCATCGATAAGCAGAGGACCGAAACCTTCCTCGTCCCAAAAGGTTTTGGCGAAGTAACCGGCGGCTTCAAGAACTTGCTCTTCCACCGGTCATATCGGCAACCGGAATCATCGGGCTCTCAGTACGGGCTGAAGTACGAAGGTCCGTTTGCGCTGTTCTCCGCACGTGTCTGACTGGTCTATCCGTAAGTTGACCGTGAAGTTTGGGGTGTATCCCGCGAAGACTGCCAAGGCTGCGTGTGTCATCAACCGTGTCGAATACACCGACCTCACGAGGTCGATAACAACGGATCGTTCACATAGTGCCATCCTGGGACCATGTCGCTTAACGTGCAAGATCCCGAAATCAAACCAATCGACAGGACCGAGCGAAACGAAATTTCGGCTCAAATTGGCAAAGTCGTCTCTTCAGTCCGTGACGTCTACCAATCGGGTCGCACAACACCGATGGAGTGGCGGTTGGAGCAACTGGATGGTCTCGTCCGCATGCTCAACGACAACACAGCTCAATTCGAACAGGCGCTTGCCGACGACCTTGGAAAGCCAGGAATTGAGGGATTTGCAGCCGATATTCGATCTACATCGAACGAAATTTCCTACCTACGCAAGCACGCAGCAAAATGGGCCAAACCACGCAAGGTAAAGCTCCCGATGACCGCAAAGCCAGGGTCCGGCCGCATCGTGCCTGAACCGCTCGGAGTTGCCTTGGTTATTGCTCCCTGGAACTACCCAATTCAGCTGCTGCTCCTTCCGGTGGCAGCCGCGATTGCGGCTGGCAACTCGGTCATCGCCAAACCATCTGAGGTCTCGCCAGCAACCTCAAATGCTCTAGCTGAACTTATCCCCAGGTACATCGATAGTGAAGCCGTCGCTGTCTGCGAAGGTGGGATCGATGTAGCCACAGCGCTCCTTGAGCAGCGTTTCGATCACATTTTCTACACCGGGTCGACCGGCGTCGGACGTATCGTCTACGAAGCTGCTGCAAAGCATTTGACCCCCGTTGTTCTCGAGCTCGGCGGCAAGAGCCCGGTGGTAGTCCACAATTCGGCCAAAATTGATGTCGCGGCGCGCCGAGTGGCATGGGGCAAATGGCTCAACGCTGGCCAAACCTGTGTTGCCCCTGACTACGTGCTGATCACCAAGGATGTGCGCGAACGATTCGTTGACGCCCTGCAACAGGCATTTACAGAGTTCGCTGATGAACGAGGCACGAAAACCAACCCGGACTACTCGTCGATCGTCAGCGAACGACATGCAGAACGACTCCGTGGGCTACTTGCCGACCACGGCGGCGCCGTGGCCGTCGGCGGAGATGTCGATACAGCCAGCTGTTACGTGGAACCAACAGTCGTTGTTGACCCCAACGTCGACTCGGATCTGATGAACGAAGAGATCTTCGGGCCTGTCCTTCCCATTGTCACGGTTGAATCGACAACAGCAGCGATTGAGTTCATAAACGGTCGCGAAATGCCTCTTGCGCTTTACGTGTTCGCCGAAGACGAGGACGTCAGCGAACAGATCCTTGACTCCACCTCATCCGGAGGTGCCTGCGTTAATCATGTCGTGTTGCACCTCACCCCGCCAGAGCTGCCATTCGGCGGGGTGGGCCAATCCGGGACTGGCAGGTACCACGGTAAATCAGGATTCGACACATTTTCGAATCTCAAGTCGGTGCTCAATAAACCCACCTCACCAGACCCGAAGTTCCTGTATCCGCCCTACACAAAGGTGAAAGAAAGAATCATCCGCAAGCTGCTGTGAAGCGCGCTGCACCGGGTGGGGTGTAGGTGAACGGTCGTGTTCAGGGCGTTGGTCGTGTGGCTGCGGGTGAGACGTATCGTTCCGATGTTGAGCGCTCACTGCGACCATAGTCGTGCCCGGAGACCCGTGGCTCTCGCCACCGGGTTGCCGATTGCCTGGCGCAGGGCCGCCTCGGTGGCCACGACAGTCACTTTCTCCTTGCCGCGGGTGATACCGGTGTAGAGCAGCTCGCGGGTGAGCACCCGCGAGCGCGCGTCGGGAAGCGATACGACGGCATGGGTGAACTCGGAGCCCTGACTCTTATGGATGGTCATTGCCCACCAAGTCTCGACGGCAGCGAGTTGCGACGGAAGAACAACGCGGACGCCGTCCGGACCGGGCATCGCCACGACCGTGCGGTCATCGTCGCGGACGACGATGCCCGTGTCGCCGTTGAACACGCCATTGACGTAGTCGTTGCCCGTGATGATGACTGGCCGACCGATGTAGTAGCCCCGGTCGGTTGACATGCCAGGAACAAGCCTTGGGAGTTGAAGCTCAAGGTGGTCGCGCCACGCGTAGGAGCCCTGTGGCCCGAAGCGAGTACCGCAGAGGACCTTGAGATCCATGGTCCGATTGAGGGCATTGCCAGCCTCGCCGTCCTGCGCAGCGCAGGCCACCTCGGTAGCACCGGAGACGACTGTTCGCCGTAGTTGGTCGAAAGCCTGACGATTTGTGGGGTCGACCCAACGGACTTCGTTGGAGCCGCTGTCGTTAAGGACCTCAATCGCTTGATCGTCGTCACCGGTGCGTACGGCCTCGGCCAGGGCGGCGATGGCTGAATCGGAGGCGAAGCGGTGGGCTCGCTGGAGCACCACGATGTGGTCGGCGAGCGGACTGTCGAGAGTGGCGTCGAGAGTGGCTGCGGGACCCACGACATCACCGAGCACAGCGCCGGCCTCAACGCTGGCGAGCTGGAACGGGTCGCCCACGAGGACGATCCGGGCATCGGGGCGCACGGCATCAAGGAGTCGAGCCATTAGGGGCAGGGCTACCATCGACGTTTCATCGATCACCACAACATCGTGGGGGAGCGGGTTGGTGCGGTTGTGGCGGAACGAAATTCCGTCGCGGTAGCCCAGGAGGCGGTGGATGGTGCCGGCCTCGCTGTCCAACAGCGGTTGGGCTGATGAGGCAGGAAGGTCGATGCTGACCACAGCTTGGTGGACGGCTTCAGTCATTCGGGCTGCCGCCTTGCCCGTCGGTGCAGCCATGGCGACCCGGAGGGGCCGGTCGGCGTCGATGCCTAGTTGATGGAGGGCCGCAAGCAGTCGGGCCACGGTGTGGGTCTTGCCGGTGCCAGGGCCACCGGCCAGCACGGTGATCCGGTGGGTGAGTGCCATACGTGCACCAAGTCGTTGGAGATCGGGCGCGTCCGGATCGTCGGTGCCGAAGAACTGGTCGAGCACCGTATCGATGGCTACTTCGTCGTCGATGGGATCGCAGTGCCTGTCGAGTTGATCGAGGAGGAGGTCACCGACCTGACGCTCGTAGCGCCAATAGCGCTCGAGGTAAACCCGCGAACCGTCGAAGACGAGCGGTCGGGTCAGCGCCGCGTCGACACCGTTGGTAGCAGCTCCAGAATCGGGCTCGCGGACCGTGACGGCATCGGAGCTCCGTAGCGCTTCGGCCCAACTGGTCGGCTCTGGCCAAGGCAGGTCGGTGATCGCTGCGGTGGGGTCGGCCTCGTTGTCGGGACCGGTTTGGTCGCCTTGGGCTTCGATGCCGACGGTGTCGGCCACATCGTCGAGCACCACGCACACGTGGCCCAGTTGAAGGCCCCGCACGCACAGGGCGGTTGCCAACAGCACCTCATCGCTTGTGGCGGGCACGGTGCGGGCCACGACCCCGGCCACCTGGACTTCAGCCTCATGGAGGATGCCGGCGTCGACGAATGGAGCCAGCCCGGCGGTACCCGCGGGGAGCGCGGGTGTTTTGGTACTCATCGCATTCCCCTTCCGGCAGATCCATCCAGAAGATTCGATAGGTCGACCACGAGGTCGGCTGCGGGTCGCCAGGAGAAGACGCCGTTAGGCAGGCCGTCGGTCGTTGGGGTGTCGGGGCCGACCATGCCGCGGATAAAGAGGTAGGCGATGCCGCCGAGATGTGTGGCCGGGTCGTAGTCGGGAAGGCGCCACCGGAGATAGCGGTGAAGGCCTACTGAGTACAGCAGGGCCTGGAGTGGATAGTGGTGCACGGCCATGGCGGCAGGGAGCTGGTCGGGTCGGAAGTGGGCTGATGTGGGGATGACGCCGCGAGCCGCCAGACGGTTGGTCTTGTAGTCGGACACCACGAAACGGTCAACGCCGTCGTCGTGGCGGACTCGGGCGACAAGGTCGATCGAACCAGTGAGGTGGCCGGCCAGCACCGCCGAGAACGGGCCGTCGGCGAGTGAGGCGGCCCATCGACCCAGCGGGTCGTCGGCTGAGAGGTGGTCGAGGAGAAGACGGCCGATATCGGCGTCGGTGGCTCGGGAGCCGCCTTCGCCCAGGGTGAGATCGAAGCTCATCTCGTCGAGTCGGTCGGTGGGGGCCAGATCGACTAGGGCCCGACCGGCGAACAGGGGACCGAGCGGGGTGCGGACGACGGCTTCGAGGCCGGCGACGAGGCGTTGCTCGTCGACCGGCCAGGGGTTCCAGGCCAGACGGTCGGTGACGGCCTCGGTGATCTCGGTGGTGAGGTCAGCGTCGGTGAAGTCGATGATCTCCAACACCTCGTGTACGAGCGTGCCGAATCCGGCACCTCCGACGACGTCGCCCAGGGGAAGCGGAGCGTCGGCGGGGTCTGTGGCGCTCGTCGACTCGTCGTCGCCCATCAGATCGGCCGCGCCCGACGACCAGGCTTCGGTCGGGCCTTCGTCAGCATCGTCAGCGTCGCCGGCCGTGTCGTCGAAGGGGTCGATGGAGCGGTGGTCGTCGTGGGCCCGGGCGGTGATGGCCGTGAACGACCAGCGGCTGCGTTCGCGGTCGAGGGGATGGTCGAGGGTGGCGACGGCCAACTCGACGACGTCGGAGGTCGCGGCGCCCGTCCACGGCTCGGCCGAGTCGCCCGGGTCGTCGACGACGATCACCTCGAGTTCGCCGCCGGAGGAATCGACCAGGGGTTGCAGCCGGGCCAGGGACTCATCGACGTCGATGTGGTCGAGTTCGGCGCAGGCGAACAAGTCGAGATCGATGGTGCCTGTCCGGTCACGGGCGAACAGGACCCGGGCCAGGCCCGTCTTCCAGTCGGCCTTGGTGGGCAGCCACCACAGGGAGGTGTGGTGACGAGCGCGGGTGAGGGCCACGTAGAGCACCCGCAGATGGGAGCCCACTGCTTCCTGGGCGGCCAGCAGCTCGCGCTCGGCCCGCTCGTCGTCAGGACCCCACTTGTCATCGGTGGCCACGTCGATGGTGCGTTTCTTCGTGGCCGTGTCCCACCAGATGTTGTCCTTGGCCCTTGCCCCCTTGGGGTGCCACAGCGAGGTGCAGCACACGATCGGGTACTCGAGGCCCTTGGCCACGAAGGTCGTCATGATCTGTACAGCCCTGGACTCCGACTCGACTCGGCGGGCCGCCAGGTCGGTCTCGACGTTGCCGTCGTCACTGCCGCCCGAAAGAGCTTCGAAGGTGGTGAGCAGCGTGGTGGGGCTGGCCTGCCGGCCCCCGGACAGCGACAACAGCTCGGCGATGTGATCGAGGTCGGTCATGGCCCGGTCGCCGTCGGGGAGCGCCAGCACACGGGCAGCCACCGATGTCTCGGCCCAGACCTCGCCAATAAACGCGGCGACGCCTCGGCCCGAGAGCGTCTCACCCCAGGAGTGGAGTTGCACCTGCACGGCACTGAGCTCGGCATCGGTCGCCGCGGCCACACGTCCGGCATCCCAGCCGAAGAACCACGAGAGCCCGGCGGCCCGGGCCCGGCGGACATCGGCCGGTCGGGCCACGGCGGCCAGGAGCCGGTGGAAATGGGTGGAGGCCTCGGATTCGAGGACGTTGTCACCACGGGCGATCACAGCGGGGATGGCCAAGGCCATGAGGGCGTCGCGGATGACCGGACCTTCGCGGTTGGCCGCGATCAGCACGGCCACGTCGTCGGGTCGCAACGCACGCGTCTCGCCCGGGTGGTCCTCGTCGGGGATGACAGCGGTCTCCAGGAGATCGCGGATGTGGGTCGCCAACTCCCGATGGATGGCGCCCTCGCCGTTGGTGGCGGTGCTCAGGTGGTCATGCTTCTTGTCTCGGGCCACGTTGGGACCGATGGTGAGGCGCACGGAGAGCGCCGGAATGGGGGTGCCGTCGGTGGTGGTGAACGTGCGGTCTTCGTGGTCGCCGGGTGCGGCGACGGGCTGGAACTGGATGTCGTCGGAGCCGAAGGTGACCCCCGACAGCAGTGTCTGGGTGGCTCGGAGCACGGCCGGGTCGGAGCGCCAGTTGACCCCCAGGCCGGTGAGGCGGGTGTCGGGGGCGTGGGCAGCCTGGATGTAGGTGTGAACGTTGGCGCCCCGGAAGGCGTAGATGGCCTGTTTGGGATCGCCGACCAGCACGAGCGTGGTGGCCGTGACGTCGTCGCCCTCAGCGGTATCGCCGGCAGCGGTGTCGGCGTGGCCGAAGACGGTGTCGAAGATGGCCCATTGGACGGGATCGGTGTCCTGGAACTCGTCGATGAGGGCGATCCGGTAGCGCTGTCGGAGCGCCTCGCGAGCACCGAGGCCCGCCAGTTCGTCGTGGAGAGCGTCGCGAAGTCGGGAGAGGAGGTCGTCGAAGGAGAGCGTCCCGGCCGCTCTGCGCCGGCGATCGACCTCGACGCTGATCTCGTCGACCAGGACGCGAAGGCGCGCGGCCCGGGGATTTGACTCGTCGGGATCGGGGCTGGGCAGGAGCGCCGAATCAGCGTTGTCGAGCGCCAGTTGTGACGAGTGGCGGAGGACGGCCAGCGACGGTATCTCCTCCTCCGGGTGGGCCTCGTGGACGGCTTCGGCCACCAACAGGTCGGTGGCAACCTGTCGGCCGATCGCCTCGGTGTCGTCGACGAGCACGGCGTCGGGGTCGGTGAGCACGGTGGATCCGAGAGTGCCGATTACTTGCTGGGCGAACCCATGGATGGTTGTGATGGTTGCCGCGTCGAATTCGGTGATGGCTGTGCGGACCCGCTCGAGTCGGATCTGGCGATCCTCGCTCCAGATCTGGGCCAGCAGTACATCGTCGGGCTCGGTCGCCGATTCGAGCGCGTCGGCGAATTCGACCAGACGGGCCCGGACCCGATCCTTCAGCTCGGCTGCCGCTGCCCGGGTGAACGTGACGACGAGCAGTTCGCTGATGGGGACGCCGTCCTCGGCCACGTAGCGGGCCGCCAGGGTGGAGAGCGTGAACGTCTTGCCCGTGCCAGCACTGGCCTCGATGGCCAGTCGGCCATGGGGGAGCGGCCCGGCCAGCTCGAAGGTTTCGATGACCGTCACGAGGCGGTCTCGTCGTCGTCGGCCCGGGACGAGGCCATGGCCCCCCAGAGGTGGTGGGCGTAGCGGCGGGCCCGATCGGACCCGGGGCCGTCGGGGTCGCTCGGCTTGAGCGGCAGGGAGGAGATGTGCTCAACGGTGGCGTGGTCGAAGGCCACCTGGATCCATTCGTCGGCGCTGTCGCCAATACTGAACGAGTCGGAGTTCCAAGCACCGGAGGCGCTGGTGCCCTTGAAGAGTGCGGGGGAGAGCCTCGGGAAAATCGGCAGGGGCTCACACGAGCCTCGGCGGAACAGATCGACTACCAGGGTGAGGGCGGCGACGGCCCGCTCGTGGCGGCGGTCCGCCTCGGCGACAGGGATCTCCAGTACGCGCTCCTGGTAACCCTTGGCTGTCTTCGAGCTCGGGCGGTTGAGGAGCACGAAGGTCCAGTGGGGGTCGGGGTCGTCGGCGGTGAGGGCCATGAGATCTAGCCAGGGACCGAGGAGTTGCCTGTCGGAGGCCTTGGACACACTGGCGACGACCGGGCCGAGGTGGTCGCTGGCATCGTCGGCCACCGTCCCGACGATGCGCGTGCCATTGGGGAGGGTGATGTCGATGGGTCGATGCTCCGTCGATGGTTCGCGGGCACCGAGTTCGTCCAGGGCTCCCATCAGAGCGTCGATCAGGCCCTCCGCCTCGGACAGTTCGGCCTGGGCCAGGCGGCCGGGTGGAAGAAGTTCGGCCGCACGCTCGCGCCGCAGGAACGATTGGGCGTCGCCACCGGATCGGCGGTGGGCGAGGAAACGATTGCGCAATCCCCAGGCCTCGAGTGGCTCGAGGGTCAGGACGAGATCTCGCCCCTCCGCCGCGCGAGCAACACCGCTGGCCCCAATGGTGGGAGCGACCAGTTTGCCCATGTCCCGGGACGGGTTGTCGGGCAAACTGACCTCGAGGATGGAGCGCAGAAACCATCGCGGCGGGTTGATGAGGAACTCGCGCAGGTCGGCCAAGGCGATCACCGCCGGGGTGGTGTCGGCGAGGGGTGTGGCGAGGAAGGGCCGTGACTCCCCCGATGACAGGCGCGAGACGGCCCCAGCACGGGCCAGAGAGTCGAAGCTCCACGGTCCGTCGAGGCCGGCGCCGACCGACGGTGAGCCGACCATCTCGAAGTTGCGCTCGTCGAAACTCTGGCGGGGATGGGTGATCGTGAGCCGGGAGACGACCGATTGGCGCACTGCGGGATCGATGGTGTCCGTAACCACGTCGAGCAGTTCGGCCACCACCACAGCGGCGGGTACCGGCTGGTTGGTCACCACGCTCCGTCCGGTGCGAATCACCACCAGGTGTTGCCGAGCAGCCAGCACGGTTTCGAGCAGGGACTGGCGGGCGTCAGACCGGCGGTCGCGGTCGCCCAGTCGGGGGTCGGCGGTGGTGAGATCGTCGCCGTTGGGTGATCCGGCGGCGAAGGCCGACTCGTCCATGCCGAGCAGGCACACCACCCGGTAGGGGATGCCCCGCAGAGGTGTGGGGGAAGAGATGGTGACCCCTCCGCGAAAGAAGTCGGCGCGACCGGCGGTGCCCTGGAGGTTGCTCCCCAAGAGATGACGGATGTCGGCCAAGGCGAGGTCGACGCCGCACGTTTCGGACCCGATGACGGCCTGGGCGGCGAGGTCCTCCAACAGGTTGGAGAGCCGGGTCTGTTGCCAGCCTGAGTCCGGGTCGACGGCGAACAACGTGGCGGCGGCGTTTTGGAGGAGCCGCAACCACTCGTGTACTGGTCGGGTGCCCTGGACGGCATCGGTGAGATCGGCCAGTCGGGTGAGGAGGTCAGCCAGTCGGCCAGCGACAGCCGTGTTGGAGCCCTCGACGCCGATCGGGAGCATCTGGCCGACGGCGAGGTTGTCGGGATCGTCGGAGACGGCGATGCCGAGGAGCAGTCGGTCGATTGCCGACCGCCATGTCCCGGCCTCGTAGGAGGCCGCAATGCCCCATCGCGCCCGGTGGGCGCCGTCTAGCCCCCATCGCGTGTTGGCCGTTTCAACCCAGTCGGCCAGCGTTGTGAGGTCGTCGTCCTCCAGCCCGAATCGCTCCCGAACGGGACTGAGGTTGACGAAATCGAGAACGGCGGCATCCGAGAAGCGGCTGTCGAGCAGTTCCACCAGGGCGCCGAGAGCGCCGAGGAGGGGAGAGGTCGTCCGGAGGGATCGGTCGGTGAGTCGGTAGGAGAGGGTGGGCGCGCTGGGCATGGCGGCCCCGTCGGCGTATCCCTCTGGACCCGTAGGTGAGCCCAGCACCGATTCGATGATTGGGGCGAACTCGTCGAGCGCCGGGCAGAGCACCACGATGTCGTCCTCGGTGAGGGTTGGGTCGTCGGCGAGTAGATGCAGGATTTGATCGCGTAGCACCTCCACCTGACGGGTAGAGCCGTGGCATGTGTGGATCTGAATTGATCGGTCGCCGGGGGCGGGTAAGAAGTCACCTACAGGGGCGGTGTCGGTACAGAGGTCGTGCTGGACCCGCTCCAATAGCGACGTCGGCTCAGGCGCAGCGTTCGGTTCGTCGGCTGTGAATTCGGTGCGGTGGTCGGCAAGCAGGACCAGGCTCTCGCGCGCCGGGCGCCCCCAGGATAAGAGCAACGGATGAGAGACGAGTTCTCCCGATTTGTCGTCGGCGCGATGCAGAACCCGATGCCGGGCTGTCGAGCCTGCGGCGACGACGGCACGGGTTACGGCTGGCGAAGGCTGGTGGGCTAGGAGGTGGACATCGCGTTGGGTGCCGAGCGCTTCGAGCGTCTCAAGAAACGGTCCGCCGCCAGGGATGGTTGACAGTCCGAAGAGCGACACCCGCTCGGGGACGTCTTTGGGGCAGTCGCCGGCGCGGATCTCGGCCAAGCGTTCTTTATGGCGTTCTGCTGGGCTGGGAACACCGATGCGGGCGTGGATGAGTCGCCACAGGTGGGGTTGCCAGGCCATCCGGTCGGGCAACGGCATGTTGGCGCCATCGACGTCGTGGCCGGTTGTCCACCGGGCGAGCATGGACGGACGATGGAGTAGGTAGCGATCGAATAGGTCGGCCAGTCGTCGGGCGCGACCCCATTGCGTGGCGCCGGGGGCCAGCCGGTTGAGGGGTCCGAGTCGAGCATCGGTGTCCGTGCCGTCGTTCTCAAGTACATCGAGGACTACCCAGGCCAATCGGTCAAGGTGCCATGGATCTTCTGCGCGGTCGGTGTCGGGGGAGAGCACCCGTCGGGCGAGGGTGCCGGGGAAGATCATGTCCAGGTTGGCGGCAACACCGTCAGAGCGGTTGGCATCGGAGACACCCAGTCGTCGGGCTAGTTCGAGGCTTAGCCAACGCTGCACGCCCGCTGTGGTGACGACGATCCACTCCGGTGCCATCGGGTCGGCCAACGGGTCCGACAAGATTCGTGCAAGGTACGCAGCCAGTTGTAGGGCGTCGCCGTCACTCGTCACGCGGAGCAAGACGCCACCCTAACGACGCAGTCTTGCGATGATTGTCGCAGCAGCACTGCCGATTGCGAACCGTGTTGGGCGAACCGTGCTGTGACCTCCGAAGGAATCACGAAGCGTCCCACCATCTGCTCATTGTGACAGCTGTCAGTCAAAATATCGGTCCGAGTGTTTGTGTCCGGCTCGTGCTACTGCCAGGTGTCGTCGAGGCGGGCACGGTTAATCACCTCGCTATCGGCGACCGGACCGTCCATGATCCAGTAGTCCCATCCGTCGATCGCGAGGTATCGGTGGTGGTAGCGAGGCGTCGGCGAGTCGGCGGGCCACGGTTTCACCACGCCCCCGGATCTGGTGAACGCGGAGAATGCTTCGAAGGTGTTGTCGAGGTCGGGTCGCCACTTACGGACCGTGTACTCGTGGGGCCATTGCGGCATCGTGGACGCGAACTGCCAGCGCACCGCGGCGATGTATGAGCGTGCTTCGTCGACGTCGAACGCGACCAGTACGTCGTCGGTGTCGACGGTAGAGCTCGGCGTTGTGTCGCACGCGCAACTGTGGGTCGAATTGGCAGCATCGATGGTGCATCCACCGAGAATGATCTCGCCGCGCTCGGCCGCTTCGAACATCTCTGGCCCAGGGAACCCGTACGCGATCGGCACCATCCGCTCGCGGCAGTCGGGGCAACGTGCTGCCTCCCGTTCTGCCTTCGCTCGATCGGTGAGAGGAATGCTCATGAGTTCAGTATGAACGAAGGGTGTGACATCGCTCCCAGGTCTATATCTGGGACAAGCTGGGACGGCCCGGTTACGTCAATGTCGCTTGTTTCTGAAGGGGGGTTTTTCGTCTTGGCGTTCGCTAGACCTGCGGTCCCACCCTTGAGGGTTTGGCCTTTCCTCTGGCCATCGAGACGCAGAACGAACTCACTCGGCACCGAGGGTATCTACGATGAGATTTTGGAGTTCGCGCAGGTGGTTGTCGTGAACCTGGCGCGGTGTCGCCCCGTACTTGATCGCAATGGACGCCGCAGCGGCGGTGGCGATCGCGTGCTGTGCGCCGTTGCCCATGAACTTGCAAACAGAGCCTGCGACATGGGTGACGCTGATGTGTTTGCCTGCCATCATGAGGTTCGACACGTGCGCTGAGTAGAGGCAGCGGAACGGGATGTCGAAGGGTTCGTCGTCGCGTTCGTCCCATGTCCAGTTCTTGAGCCGGAAGTCGTAGTCTTCGTGAATGGGGTGGTGCAGGCAGAACGCCCCTGAGTTCTTGACTACTGCGTCTGGGAACTTGACATGGTTCCGGATGTCGTTCTCTGATAGCACGTGGTCGCCGATGTAGCGGCGGAATTCACCCTGGCCTGGGACGTGCGCCACCCAGTCGAATTCCAGGTTCGCCCACTTCTCGGGCTCAAGGATCTTGATATTTGACATGGTGCCGTAAACCGCTCGAAGCAGGTGGTCCCGGATGTGCTCGCCCTCGGTGTACGGGTCACACCACTGGCCGTACTCCCAATAGTGGGTTAGGCGACGTGTGAGGTTGGCGAACTTGTCGTCCTCGGGTGGCCGAAATGCCTCGGCGACGGGGCCATCACCGTTGTCCTTGCCGGGCGCTTCGGCTTGACCGCCGAGATCGGCGAAGTCCTTGGCCACCTCGATTGCCCACGGAACGTCGGGAAACTCGACGGGATCGTCAGCTATTCGAGTGCGGAAGAAGATTGTGTGACCGTGGTGTTGGTTGAGGCGCTCCGGCGGAGCGTGACTCTCGCTGTACTCGCCGGCGCCTTCGATGCCGAACATGGTGGGTGTGTTGGCGAGTATCCCGAGGATCGCAGTGCCGGTGCAGTCGATGAACTGTGACCCTGAAATCCGGATCTCGCGACCGGAGACTGCCTCGCAGGCATCGACCGAATTGATGGAGTCGCCGTCCATTGACACACCGAACACTTGATGGTGCAAGAACACTGTTGCGCCTGGCTCCGCCTCAAGGAGCCGACCGACTTGGAGATCGCCGTCGGGGGTGCGGGCGATGGCTTCGGCCACTGTGGTTCCTCTTTCTCCCCGCGGCCCGATCCCAATCTCGACGCTGGCGTTTCCGCCGAGCACAGGCCGGTTCTGCACCACAGCGACACGCAACCCGAGGCGTGTTGCCACCAACGCGCCGACCGAGCCCGTGACCCCGCCCCCGACGATGACTAGGTCGAAGGGTCCTTTGGGCGTTGGATCGTCGGGGAGATCACGCAGACGGCGCCGCCAGGCTCGGGCATCGTGACCTGCACCCTCGACGGGTTCGTTGCCGTCACGGCTTAAGAAGATCGCATCACAGCGACCGTCGAACCCTGTTAGGTCGTGCAGGGTGACCTCGAGCGGCCCGGCATTCAGCTCAATGTCCCCGGCGGACTGCCAACTCCAATCCTGCCCGTTTCCCCCGAATTCGGTGGCCAACCGCTTGTTGCCCAGCGACAACTCGAAGCGACCGGGATGATGGACGGGCACCCAGTCTTTCGACCGCACCCACACCGAGTAGGAACCGGCCTGTGCGATGTCGACGACGGTGCGGGCGTCTGCGACCGGTCGGCCGCTGCCGTGCGCCAGCAGATACGGAGATCCCATCTCCATGACGAACTGCGAGTCGAGCACCCAACCTCCGTATTCTTCGAACTCCTCCGTTTCGATCAGCAAGTCACCCATAGCTACATATTGACGCACGTCCAAACTCACTAAGGAAGTCATTCCACCGACTGCTCCTATGGTCAGCGTGCGCTATCAGCTCTACGACATCATCGGCCTCGCGGTTCATCGCAGCTCTCTCCGTCGGGGGCCGGTTGCGCTTTGCCGTAACGATGACTCTTTGATTGCTGATCCCGCACCCCGGTTGTAAGCGCGGAATCAGCATCTGAGCCGGATCACCTCGACATTGAGCTGTACGTGTCTGAGCCTGTGTTCCATCACCGGTTCGAGTCAGGTCCAGACCAATGGACAGTCCGATCAGCGCGGCGCGCCTTGGCGACGTTGACCCGGGTTATCCGCGATTTGCTGTGCGTCCGAGAAAAAGGCCGGCGCGATTTGCGGAAGAAAATCCCGTACAACCGTCAGTTTCAATCGAGAGTGCCGCGATCTCGACGGCCGCTGCGACTGTCCAACCAGAAGCGACGGCGCGAGCAACCAATAAGGGAGAAGCCGTCGACAAGTCGCCAAACACGGCCGACGCCCCATAGCCGAGGGGTATCGGATTTCGCACTAACGCAGGGCCTGTCAAGTCCCCTACGCTTGGCCCGTGCACGATCAAGCTTTAAAACAAGCACGAGATGCCCTCCATGAGCGCCTCCACCGCGATGGACTGGTCGAACAAGCGCGATCGGCAAGCCGCCTTTTCGCCGGGGACTTCTCTGAAGCAACAACAGTCGGCCACCACTTCGCCGGCAGCCTTCTCGGGCTCGGTGTGATGCACGAAATTCTTGGCGAGGTCGTGAGTCTTCGTGGCGAAACCTGGCGTGTACCGATGACTGGAGTGCCGGTTCCGGTTGACGCTGACGACGGAGTTGCCTTTGCTATCGCCGCTCACGGCGGGCGTCGACATCGGATGCGGGTACCGTCTGGAACCAGCCTTGAATCGACGCAACATGTGGTCGACGACTACCTCGCCCGGGTCCACCGAGATGCTCAGCAGGTCGTGTGCGCAATCGAAATGCACGGCCGTTTCACCGATGTCGTTCTCCGGACTGTTGCTCCCCCACAGCACGATGGCGAGACGCTCGGCGAGATTATTGACGATGAAGTCCGGTTCTCCTTTTCGACCTGGACAGGGACCATGGTGGGCTTCCGATTTCCTGACTCGTCAAAAGGCGAAACCATTCCTGGTCTTCACCTCCACGGCATCGCAGATGACCGGCGATCCGGCGGACATCTTCGATCGATGATCGTTGACAACGTGACTACTCACTTGTGGATCGACGAACTGCATCCAGTCCGCAACGGTGGCCCCGACGGCGATACCGAGCACGCCAACCCCATTGACTTCGGCCGCTACGAAGGCCCCACCACCAACGCCTCCGACTAGCCGTAGCTCAATTCGGGCTCCGATCAAAGCCGTCGAGCCGTTCCCCGGCCAACAAAACGTGTTCGACAAAGGAAAGAGACTGCGCATCTGCGGTCGCCAGAACGTGGCACTGTGACGACATCTGCAGTACGGGAGACGCCCATCTTGAGCACCGACTCGCAGATCAGCGTGCATCTGCTTGATGACGTTTGTCAGCGGCCACGGTTGACGACGTCGCTGCACCTGTCGGCAAGTTCGTGCTTAGAAGCACAGCTCGACCAAACTGCGCGGCCAGCTCGAGCAACTTGTGCGGCGCCCACCGGTCGAGATATCACCGGAGGACTCTCTGGAACGCCGACAGTCGCAACAACCCTGTTAGGTTCGAGACGTTATGGACGTACATAATTCACTCATTCCTAGGCGCTTGATGTGAGAATTGCCGCCGGTCATTCCTTGCGAGTTCCGAAATCCAGACGGAGCTTTCACCGTCTAATGATCCCGATATCGCTGGTAACTGGGGTCTTCATTTCACAGTTGTATTTTGCAACAACAGGAGCCCAAGATACCGATAGCGGTGTAAATGTTGGAAACAATGACCTTGTTTGTGCTTGGCCGATTGAGACCACCCCCGAGAAGACAAACGTCGCGTACCCGGATTCCAACGCAACGTACTGGACAATGCCTTTTTTCGTCGAGTCAGGTCTCGAAATCACAATAAAAGGCCGCTTCCCATCGGCTCGATACTTCGGAATTGATGTCTATGGTAACGACTCTCTGAGTTTTGTTCGTAACGATGTTCCAAGCACACTTCCTGATTTCGAGATTGATCCCGACGCAAACGGGACAAATCCCTGGCAGTCAGACGGCGCGGGGTCGGGTGATTACACGATCTCAGTGAGTAACTCGGTCATGTCCGGGCAGTCCAATGTGTTGCCACTCTCACCCAGCCCGCCCCCGTCTGCGGATGACTCTTTAATTCCGATACTTCCGGCGAATACTGGCTATCTAATGTTCCGGGTTTACCTGCCGGAAAATGGTGACCCCAACGACACGACATACGTCGAACTTCCGACTCTTACGTTTTCAATCGGGGCTGTTGAACGGGAGCTTGCGCCGTGCTCGGTAGCGCAGAGCGATGCCGGAGATTTTTCTCCGAGTGGACCCCTTGGGCGATTGATCCAGGATCAACTATCGGTCAACGAGGGGGGGCCCTGCGATCAAGACAATTCCTGTCCGCCACTTCTAAGTTTTTCTCGAGCCGGCGGCGCAACCACGCCGTTCCCGAATGGAATTTCTGGGTATGTTGCCGCGCTGTACCAGCCCGCCCCGGGTTATGTGAGCGTCGTGAGGGCCCACATGCCCTCAAGCTCCCGTGCGTACGGAGACACTCCAGCACCGTGGCCCCAGGATGGCACGGACTTGAGATACTGGTCTTTTTGTAACTATCTTTATCAGGTTCCATTCCCTGTAATTGAGGTAGATGATTCGTCAGGTTGTGTCGCTGATGATGCGATCAATTTGTCGGGAGACGTTGCAACCGTGGTGATGTCATCTGTTGCTGATCGCCCTGAGGCGACGCAGGCGCCTGACTCCACCCTGGCCTGGCTTCCGACATCACCGACATATCCGGCGGCGAAAGAAGTTATCGCTGTACGCAACATGCTGGCTGCTTCGTCATTTGATCAGTCTGCGACCTCAATTCGCTTATATAAGAAGCCTGCTTTGGCGAAGAGAGTGATGGGTGAATTTTACCCTGAGATGACACAGTGCACGGTCGAGACTTTCTCGCTGTTCGGTGCAGACGGCTGTTTCGCAAACCCGTCGAGTCCAACACCCTTGTTCGCCGGCGCTTCAGTGCGGCTTGAGGACACTCGTGACGGTGGGGGGTCGCGTCGGTTGGGTGGTTCAACGGTTGAGGTTGTTGTTGGCGCTGAGTATGCGAATCAGTCGGTTGCGGTAAATCTCACGATTGCGAGAGCGGTG
>Ga0115572_10001707_pt1 | contig 17808 bp, 10 predicted proteins | sample COGITO_mtgs_1206_FD_88681 | JGI IMG/M metagenome (GOLD analysis project Ga0115572, IMG submission 88681) | Pelagic marine microbial communities from North Sea - COGITO_mtgs_120607 | ecosystem: Environmental > Aquatic > Marine > Epipelagic | place: Germany:Helgoland, sampling site Kabeltonne... | reverse complement strand
CGACCTAATTTGGACCCAGACAAAAGGGCATAACATCAGAAATGTCAAAGACGGACCAGGTCCCGTCGTCCATAAATTTGCAACCCAGAAAAATGATATTTGGCGAGCCGTGTTGTCTATTTTAAAAGACGTTAAAGGAACGCACGAAAAAATAAAAAAATTCCGTCAAAAAATGTACATTTTTGCTGATGGTCAGGTTGTCAGATCTGTTCCAAAACTGGTAGACATCCCATTACAATTGTACGAGACCATGTTTAACCCCGAAATTGTTTGGATGGTCGATAACCAGCTGCCAGCCTGTTCTTGGATGACTTGCAAAGCAAGCAGTGTTATGGATGAAAGTTTTGGCGACAATTGGTATAAGAACGTGGGTTATTGTGACTTAAACGTGACATGTGACCACAATCAGGTCATTCCATGTGAGTCTCCTCCTGCACCGCTCGCACCATTCCGTGTAATGTCCTATGACATAGAAGCCACACCATATTTAAACCCTGACACTGGCGAATGTGACTTTCCAGATCCAGAACGTGATTCAATTATTACAATTGGTGTTTGTGCCTTTGATATGGTTTCCGCCGAAATGGTCCAAACCGTTTTCATGTTGGAATACAAAGACCAACCGACTTGTACCTCCCTCGCCCCTTTACCGTCCCCTACCGACGAGTACGACCCCTCAATAACAACAGTCTATTCATTCACGGACGAACTCGAAATGTTGGGAGCATTTGCAGCACATATCAAGGAATACGACCCCGAAATCATAACTGGCTACAACGTACTCAATTTCGACAATGTCTATCTCATCCGCCGCATTCAAGCGTTATGTGGTTGTGACGGCGAACCCTATTGTGTGAAATGTTCAGGTGCGCGTACCTTTTCGAGAGTAAATCGACCATCCGTCCTCAAAAAGAAATATACCCATTCAAAACAACGCGGAGGTCAAGAATCATGGGAAGCATGGATCGAAGGACGTGATTGGATGGACATCTACCGGGTTGTTATAGCCGATCACAAACTACGTTCGTACAAGCTCGACAACGTTTGTCTCGAATTGCTCGGTACCCAAAAAATGCACATTGCTTACGACGACATTCCTAAACACCAGAAAACACCGGAAGGTCGTGAATTTTTAGCACAGTACTGTGTTAAAGATGCCTGGTTACCCTGCCAAATCATTGTCAAACGTTGCAAAGTTATCAATGCAATCCAAATGGCACAAGTCACTGGCGTATTACTTACAACAATTTTGCACCGAGGACAACAAATTCGTACAATGTTGTTGATGTTGAAACAGATCAAAGAAAGATGCCGTCAAAACGCGGACCATCCCCGTTGGTTTTTGCCTGACGAATCCAATTCAAAACGGCCAACGGCCGATGGTTTTGAAGGTGCTGTCGTTATTACTCCCAAACCAGGTTACTACCAAACACCTGTAGTCACTTTGGATTTTGCTTCGTTGTACCCGTCTATTATGAGAGCTTACAACATGTGCTTTTCAACATTAATACCTTCCTACAGTGAAGCTCAAAAACAAGGGTTGAAATGGTCTAAGGAAACTCACATGATCAAAGATCCAGCAGATCCAAATTACCCTGACATGAGACCAATACGTTCGTTTAATTATCCAGAAGGTGGTGATTTTGAATATGTTGTGAAGAAAACCGATGTGTGTTTTCATACTTCCACTAAAAGATACGGAATATTGCCTGAAATTTTACATCAGTTATTAAATGAACGTTCCCGTGTCAAAAAGTTGAGAAAGAAATACGGTGAAAAATCAATGGATTATGCTGTATTGGACGGTCGTCAATTAGCTTTAAAAGTCTGTGCCAATTCTGTTTATGGTTTCACGGGTGCGGGAATGGGATATTTGGGTGAAAAACGCATTGCTTCGTCGGTTACCCGCGTTGGGCGCGGTATGGCAAACCATACCAAATACATGTGTGAAGAAAAATACAAAGATCATGGTCTTGAAATCGTTTACGGTGATACAGATTCAGTCTTTGCTAACATCCCTGCCTCCATGTGTGATACCAACTGTTCTCAAGAGGAGTTGATTGCCAAGGTAGACAAGATTGGCATAGAGATGGGTCAGTACTGTACACAAGCATTTTTACCACCAAACGATTTGGAATACGAAAAATTTTATTATCCGATATTACTGAAAGGTAAAAAGAGATACGCTGGACATAAGTTTGAACCGGGATTAGCTCCCAAATTAGACGTGAAGGGATTCGAATGTATTAGGCGAGATTTTGCACCTCTGGTCAATAAAACACAAAAAAGAGTGTTGGAATTACTGTGTAAGGAAGGCAATGTACAAGGTGCTGTTGATTATACACGGTCCGTTGTAGTGCAATTACTACAGAATAAAATACCGTTAGAGTTGCTTACAATGTCAAAGCAACTGACGCGAAGGCCTTGCGATTATAAAAATCCGTCTGCACATGTCAATTTGGCACAGAAATTAATAGATACACAACCTGCTCATATTGCTCCAAAACCTGGGGATCGAATTGACTATTGTATACGTCCTCGATCTCGAGGCGAAAAAACAGCAGATTTGGCCGTAACTCCTGAGGAAGTTAGAAATGGGACTGCGGTTGTCGATACAAGGTGGATCCTGTCCAACCAACTGAGAAAACCCATGCAACGCATCTTTGAGATGGTTATGGAAAACAGCAATGCTATATTCGCAGTGAACAGTATAAGGAATGTACATTCTGCTTCCAACAAATTAATGTCAAACTTTATTACTGCAACTCCACGTAATAACAATAAAAGAAAAGCACCAGAAGAACCGGTCAAAATGATACAATTGAAAAAAAGTAAAAGAGAAATGGATTTAAGCAGATATTTCAAAAATTGTTAAATAAATGTGTATTTATATTTTAAATACACATTCGAGCATGAAAAACAAATAGCAAACTGTTTAGGTGGATTTTTGTATAGGTTTTTTTTATGTATAAAACATATATATTTTTTACCCAGGGTAAATATGTCAAATAGTACGTCAAACGACTTTCCGTCTTCAAATCACAGCTCTTCGAATCACTCTGAGACATTAATAACACCGTCGCCATCGAGTATTGCTGTACCGTCGAGCGGAGCGGTACCGTCGTATAACGTGCCGTCATCATCGAGTATTGTAATTACAGTGCCATCATCTTCCACTTTTGTATCGGGGCCGTCTTCAGTATCGGGACCGTCTTCCTCTTTGTCGGGGCCGTCTTCCTCTTTGTCGTTTTCGCCTTTGACAAACACATCACAAGATATTTTACTTTTTCTGTTGACATCAATACTCGTCTTTTTGTGTATTCGTTTTTTTTGTCGAACACGAACACGTAAAGATATTGAGTATGGACACATCGACCCATTTGAGATAGAAACAGAACTTGTAGGTGTAATTGAGGAATATGTTCAAAAACCATCAAAGTTTGAAGATAATGTAGATACATTAAAGTTTGAAGATAATGTTAACAATACAGAAGAAAATACTGTGTAAAAGGCCGGGACAATATTTTTTTTCTGATTTTCTACAGTATAAATATAATTTATGACTACTCCAAAAAATGAGTGACTCATTTGTACCAGACTTATTTGTACCAGACGATTATGAACCGATTAACTACGATAAAATAACCGAACTCGTATCTGATATTATATTCAATAATAATAGCATTCCTATAACAAATGATAATATATTGCTACTACTTATTCGTTTATTATATCATCCTTTATTTAACGAAGATAAAACAGTTGCACATGACGAGATAATGGCCATTATTAACAGAGCGTTGTCATATGATTCTTTTGAAAGAGGAACATGGACAAGTCGCATATGTACAAGGTTATTAAGTGATTTTAACCTTAAACATTTTTTATCAAACATTCAAGCATCCGCACAATTAATTCATATGACATTACAAGTCGCACAGATAAATTATGAAATTCCAGCTAAAGTGTTATCGTTTCTCTACGGTTTATATAAAAGTGAAAAAAAGCTTATATATGGTTTAAATCAACTTTTCGTATCATTGACCAAAGACAATGGAGAATTGTCAAACACAATGGAGATGCAGTTAAAAGATGTTTGGATACAAAAACAAACAAACAGTTATCCAGCATCCAGAATAGAAAAGTCAAGGTACAAACAATTTTGCGGGCCTTAGCCCTCGGCTCCGCCCGCGCTTCGCGCTGAACCGTATCGATGATCCATTTGAGGTCGAAACAGAACTAATCGGGGTGAAAATGGAATCTGTGCAAGAACAAAACGAATCAGACGACCAGGAATATAACACTGTGTGATATATACAATAATAAATTATTATTTAATTATACAATGTATTCACCACACCACTTTTTATGTTTATTGTTTTTAAGAATGTTGCACACTGACTGCGTACTCTTATATCCCATTATCCCATCGCCTTGCCCATCGCCTTGGCTGCAGCCGTAACCGATGTGTATTCTTTTTTGGTATTTTCATTGCCAATTTCCCAAATACGGCAAGGAAGGTTGTGTGATCTTGCATTATTCTCTTCGTGTGTCAGGAATTGCAAATTATTGGCATAGTGATTTTTTGGGTTAAAATCAATGTGGTCCACATCCAGTGTAGCAAATGTCCAAACTATGCCTGTCTTGGCTTTCTGTTCGGCAATGTATTCATTCATTTGTTTTCTGTGGAATACCAAGGCCACAATACGATAAAAGTAAAGATTCTTCTTCATCAAACTAAACTGAGGGCGTTCATGCCCTCGGAAGTCTCGAATCTTTGCGTTTTGAGTGGATTTCGTCACAGTTTTGAATCTTTCCATGTTGCTGACATAGTATTCTTTTGTTTCAGATATCGGTGCTTCCAAAGTGTCATGATCGGCTGCCGTGACGGGTTTCCAAATTTCACCTTCAAGATCGGGCAAGTCGTACCAGGAGAATTGCGCCAAGCAATCCTGACCATTGTAATTAATCTTGACCAAGCTATTCCATGTTGTATCTTTGCGTGCAATAGAATTCACAATGTGGTGTGCTGTAAGATCGAATCTGATCATGGCTTTTTTGCGATGATCGTAATTTATGACAACATGATTGCCTTCGGAATCGTGAAGGGGTTTGCCTTTGGAAACAAAAACGGTCATGGTGCAGGGGGCTGATTTACTCATGGCCTGCTTGGCTATGGTTTCGGCCGACTGTGTCGTTTTTGCGTGGTGTTCGGCTTTTGTCATAATCATTCCATTTGAGACATGATTGTTTGAGGGGTTGTTGTCAATATGGTCTACTGAAAAGTCATCGCGGAAATTTTGGAGGCGCATACCTGCAATGTCGAGCTTTGCCAGCTGTGTGACCTGACCCCAAGCCAGACTGCCAAATTTCAAGGCTTGTGTAGTCAATGTTTTACCATTATCATCCGTAATTTTAACATTTAACCGACCGTTGTGATCATCTTTAGCTGTTGGAGTTGTATGGCTTTTAAAACTCGCATAAAAACGAATAAACAGGCAGGTTAAACTGGCAAAGGTTAAATCGAATCCATGTCCAACTCGTTTGTAGAGAACGCCACCTTTTTTAATTGCATTGGCTTCTTCTGGTTCACATGCTTCTGGATGGCAAAGGTCACAACCCTGGCAAAGTCCACACGATGCTGCAGTAAATAATAAAAAAACCAAATCTTCTATTCCAAAACATTTTTTTTTGCTTACGGTGTCTTTGGTATCTGCCCCCAACTCTACGGCATTTCGTTTGTTTGACATTTTTACTTTGATTATTTTTGTAGTCATATATACAAAAAACCTATATATTCTTTACAGTTATCATTTATTTTGTAGAAAATAGTTTAGATTTTTTTTTTTTTATTTTACATATTTAATTTTCTTTTTTTACTAACACAATCCTCAACATACGATCTTCCGCGTTTATGACTGATTTTGACAAAGTTTTGATAACAACTTGTTTCTGTAAACTGTGAAGCATCATGACTAATAAATAGGCACGTTCTGTTCTCACTTTGTTTACACCAGTCGGCGAATACTGTTTGAACTGATTTTACACCGTCGATGTCAAGAGAAGCGGTGGCTTCATCCAAACAAATAAACGGAAAATTATTTGGATAGAGTTCTTTGAAAGCTAAAAAGCATGCCAACTGACAACGCTGATACTGTCCACCTGATAAAATACCGCAATTTGTACTGCTTTTGATTTGTCTTATCAATCGTTCACTTTCATCGAAATATGCAATCATACTGATATGGTTATTTCCAAACAGTCTTTGAAGCCAATTCGTCATCAAAACTGCTAATTTATTAACAACAAAATCCAGTGCGTACGTCTGTATACCTCTGGGCCCAACCCAAGCTGAAATCGCAGCTATCGTTTCTTGCTTTTGGAGCAATTGTTTTTGAAGACATAATAGACTTGCCTGTTCCGATTTCAGGCGATCACTTTCTTCATTTGAAATCTGAAACGGGCAATTTTCAGCCTGTAATTTTTGCAAATGTAGAACCGATCGATTTTTCGTGTGCAAAAGTGCTTCTTTCAACCGAACAGCCGACTGATACGATTGCAGCGCTGCTGTAAAATGTTCTGTGGCTTGCAATTGTCCCTCCAATGTTTTCAATTCATTGCACTGGATTTCCATTTTTTTCTCAGTATCGAGTTTCACAACTGTATATTCGTGATATTTCAACGCTTGTTCAGCCTCTTTCAACACTTTGATTGCTAATTCCATTTCTTTTTTACTGACAATCACCTTAGCCTCCGCTTTCGCAATAGCTTCGGTCAGAATACCGCTTTGTGATTGGTCGAAGCCGTCAAATTTCCTGTGACAAGTATGACACTGACCATTTGAATTGAAATGCTGCAAAGCTTGTTTTGATTGACGTAATGTAGCTACATTGTCCATGTATTCAGATATGTGTTGTTCTTTTGTTTTTTTCAATTGTGTAATATCCACTGGTTTTGCTGGCAATGGATCTGGTAAAGTTGGTATTATACCGTTTAATTTTGCTTGACACATTGCCACTTGATTTCTTTTCTGGTTAACACTCGAACGAAGTTGATTTACATCTACCGTGGTGACTGGTTCGATTGGTACCGCACAGTTGTCCACCGCCATTTCATTACGCAGTATTTCCTGTGACGCTTGTTCAATTTTTGCCTGGTGTTCTTCAAGCCACATTGTGCGTTGCTTTTGAACATTGTGTTGTCTTTCCGCAGCCATCCGCATCGCTTCTGTCTTCATTTTCAACTGCATCAATGTCTGTTCTACATTTTTCTTGTTTGTTTTTTGCAATTGTTTTGCTTTATCGGCAAGCGCGATCCAAGTCTTCATCTTGGCAAACGGTGCGATTTCAGATTTTGCTGCAGTATCGCTTGCATCCAGCCAACTTGGCGAATTTTTCTGTGTAAAAATGCTATTGTTTTGAAGATATTTGTGTAACAAAGCTGCGGACACATCAATTCCAAACACATCAGAAGCAATTGCTTTCTGGGTAGCACCGATTGTCGATCGCGTGACATCGCTGTTATTTATTTGCAATTGTAATGTTGTTTTCTTCTTTTCTGAAAGACTTCTCGTTACTTTCCAAGGAATATTATTGACCGTACCCGAGATAGCAACCGTACAACTGGGCATGTTCGTGTGTACAACGTTTCCACCAAATGTCAGTGAACCGCGCCCATCAATAGAACCAGTCAAACACCAAAGAAAAGCACCCGCGGCTAACATTGATTTCCCTGCTCCATTTGAGCTGTTCACTGTTTCGCATTCGGCTGAGATTAGGGTAAACCCTTGGCCTTCAAGAGCCAGGCTGAGATTACCTTTGAATGGACCAAATGCATTCATTTCTAACTTGATTGGACGCACGTCGTTCACTGCGGTGGCGTCGTCAACGGTTACTGGTAATTCTCCCAACCAATCGCACAGAGTCTGCCAAGATTCGGATTCGGTGTCAACGTTTGTTCGTTGTCCAAAAGCTTCCAACATTTGATGTGATGATAATAACTTTTGGTCTGCAATTCTTGTCACTATTTTTTGGTTTGGCTTTTTAATTTGAATGTTAATTCCTTTCGATTCTAAATCAGTGATTAAATGTAAGACGTTTTCAGTTGCTGCCACGGTGACACTGACACGATCCCCACTACGTAATTCGGTGTGTCTTGCTACAAATTCCTCCAGGGTCCACTTGAATTGGTGTGGGCCATAGTCAATTGAAATGAGATGATCGACTTGATAATTTTGTGAGAGTACTACCAAACTTTTTTTGTCTTCCGCCTCTGATAAACTTAATTGGAACGGCGATCCCAAATATCGAATATTGCGAATGACTTGTGGTGTATGGTAGTGGCCAGTGTAAATCGGCATGTCGTATGGCAAATCTGTCATTTGAAGCCCTTCAGTGCTCATTTTAGAGGCATTTAACATAAAACCAACAATGTCCAAATGTGCAAAAATGACATCAACATCAGAGTGTTCTGTAATTATCTTTTTCAACGTTTGGTTATCACGGCGCCAAGGAATGAACAATTGTCGGTCAATAACACATGGTTCGTCCAAAATCGTTATCAAATTATTACAATAACCAAATGGAGTTAAGCCGTGTTCCGTTTCAGCAGCATCCATATAATCATGGTTTCCAGGAAACATCAGTAATTTGACATTCCATTCGTTTTTGAAAAAACTCATTAATTTGTTTAACATATCGACTGGAAGAGTTCCCTTTGAATAAACCGTATCGAAGAAATCACCTAAAAAATACACTTGACTATGCAAATTTCTGGCTTCTGATAAAATTCTTCGCAAAATTTGCATACATGTTTCAAATGTGCTGGGCGAGAGATGGAGGTCAGAAAATAAAATAGTTAGCATTTGTGCCGGAACAAAACGGTCTGATTTATTACACCCTGGATAATTAAAAAAATCTCATATATTCGTACCATATTCAGGTTTTGTTAATTTGATGAAAAAAATCAGTTTTTGACAAATGTTTTATAAGTCCCGGCTCCCCCAATTTTTTTTTTAGTCAATTTGTTAATTTTTTTGGTAAGCTCATTGTTTTTTTTGGTAAGCTCATTGTTTTTTTGATCCAATTCCTTGACCAAGTCCCTCATTTCATCAAAATATTCCTTAGAAGAATACCAAAAATCGATCATACCGATGTCTTGATTAGATAGCTTTTTTTTCAAGTTTACCACCTTTTTTTTTAATTGATTAATTTCGTTATTGAGTTTCTGTTTATCTTTTTCAAAACTATTGCCAAGTTTTTCAATTATTCTATTTGAAGCTCCTCTAAACAGTTTTTGTTGCATATTTAAAATGTTGATTTTTTCCTCAGCAACTTTTAATTTTTTGTTTAAAGTATTTAATGTCTCTTTTGCCCATTCCCATAGTTCCCCATTAATGTCGTCTTTTAACACGCTTTTCGCACTATTAGCTCTACTTACCGATGTTTTGTCAGCCCGTTGCGCTCCTTGTTGTGACGAATTCTGTAATATTGCGTCGAGCGCTTCGCGCATATTTTCTTTTATCACACGATAAACATTATGTTATATACCACCAAAAAATAAATGTTTCTGTGTCTACCGCTCGGGAAAAAAAATGAAATAGGCTGTGCTTGAGCGTATGCTTTGCTCGATTGGTTGAGTCAAAGGCGAAGCGGAAAGTACGTACAAGATATGAAAAAAAAAAGTATATGAAGAATGCTATTTACTACTGGCGGAGCCGAGGGACAAGGCCCGAAAAAAATTAATTACATATGATTTATTACTACCGCGCAAAGCGCTCGACACCTACAATGACACTCCCAAACAACTAAGCACAATATAAACCAACAGAATTAAAAGAAACAAACCTCCAAGTAAATATATCATGAATGTTGTCCAGTTCATTGTCATAGTGGTGGATTCCGGTTCGTCGTCAATGCAAGTAAAACTTCCAACTGTATTCTCACATGTCTGGGAAGATGTACAGGTATCGGTCTTCTCAATACATTCATCTATATCGAGACATGCAGATGTTTCTGGTGATGGTGTGGTTACAACAGTGTTTGACTGACATACGCCATCAGAGTCACATTGTTTTGAGACAGCAGTTTCGGCACAGGTCGTATCAGCAGGGTCACAAAGCGTGCAATCATCACCTTCTGTTTTATCATGACAAGGGTCATAAATCGTATGGCGTAAAGCAGGGGTTGTCTTTTGCAAAGCAGTATTTGCTACAAAACCCGATGGGCATTTACAGAGATAACCACCGTGGGCTCCGGGCAAATTCTCACAGACTTGAGGCGAAACGCAATCATGTGTGCCGTCTTGACACTGATTGATGTCGTGTTTCAAGCCAGATAAATTATCTGACATATAGTTTGTGGCACTGGCTACAGAGAAAAGAATAAGAGAAATAACTATAAGCATTTCAATTTATTCCATCGTCTCTCTATTTATACGACCAAAAAAATGATTGAGTAAACATATGCACAATTTTTAAACTTATTTTCTTTTCAACAAAATCTGAAATCAGCCTGCGGAAAAAAATATAGGTTTTTTTCCGCAGGCTATGTTTTGATTTACTTACTTTGCTTCACTTTATACATCAAAACAATACTATATAAATACAATTGTTATTTTTTAAATGCTAAAAAAAACAGAAGATCATACATGTTTAGAAAAATCGTTTTTTCCAATTATAGGGGTGGCAATGTTACTTGTCATCATATTTGAATTTATTCTTGTAGGTATATATTCAGGCGAATATCAACTCGGTGATGGAACACAAGCAGATACATACTGCGAAGAGTTTGCTGAAGCGCCTTTAATTGCAGGCATTGCCCTCACAATTGGTATGGGTTTTAATATGGTGTGGATTTTCAGCCGTCAGACAGAATTAGGTCGAGTTTCTCTATTAATATGGGCAGCTTCTACCATTATTGGTATAGCTGGGGCGGGTGGAGCTCTTTTTCAAACACGATTCTTGGAAGATGTACCAGCTCAAGGTGCAAAAGTATGCAGTGATGAAGGCGATAACAGCTATGACTTTCTTCATATCATTGCTATATTATTTCTTGTTTTAACCATTTCACTACCGCATTTCAAAATTAAAAATAAGACAGCGAAAATTATTGGGTCAAGGCCCTTGGCTCCGCCAGAAAAAAATGATAAACAAGTAAAGAAAAAGAAAGATTCTGTAGAAGAATCCCCATTAATTTCGAATAATCATAGAGTTGAATATAATTTAGATTTTTGATACCGGTCCAACAAAAAAAAAAACATATATTATTTATTATTGTTTCACTCTGGTTTATGTTACATTTTATTCTCAATTAGTCGGAACTATCTAAAATCACAATCTGGCAAAAAATTACCAGTTTCAATAAAAAATTTGATATTCGCTGGCTGCATACTTTGCCATTCGAAATATCCTTGTCGATATTCAAATTTGACCTCTCCTAAATTTCTGATTCCATTTTCATGAGAATAACAAGTAAAAATGGTTTGATCTTCTGTACATTTTTTATATAATTGAAAAGCAGCAGATTTTTCTCTTCCACCGTCACCACCATCATAAAAGTCACGGCACAATAACTCTTTGCATTCGTTTTCATAATTTGACATGATTTGTGTTAATTCGTTTTGAAAAAATGGTATATTTTGAAGAGTTTTCGTTTTACTAAGGGTGTTAACAACGTTTCTTAAAAAAATGCACATGTCGATAGATTTATTAGTAGCGTAAGTGGGGCGTAATGTATCGTAGAGAAAACGTGGGACACTGATTTTATGGGACCCTATAATAACGGAGGACCAATCAAAATCAATGATCGTTGCTTTGTTACTATGATAATCCCAAAAGACATTACTTGTATGCAAATCACGATGACTGAATTTTTTTTTTTGAAGCGACAAAATGCCATCACAAATTTTTAATATCATTGTTTTTAACATGAGTGATTTCTGTCGTAAATTGAAATTTTCAGTTGCCAACTGTCTCGTCATAAAAATATGAACGGAGGGACAAGTCACTGCTTCGGAACACGTTATTAACTCATGGTCTTTTGTAAATCCTATAAAATGAATTTGTGGGATAAAACTATTGTGTGATACATACAAATGAATTAATGCTTCGATAACCATAATCTGTTGTTCTTTGATTGTTGTAGCTTTTTTCAAAATTACCTTTTTTGACAAATGAATACAATTGGTTAATACAGACACACAACCTTTAGGCCTGACGGCATTACCAGCGTAAACCGTTTTAAATTTATTTTCAGGAGTGTTTGATACATTTGAAATATCAATATTGACAAGATGTTGTTTGTTGAGTTGTGATAATAATTCCATGGCTAAATTAATAATTGATTCGGTGTGTTTGTTGTGATACTCTGAAAGTAAATCTAAATCTTCTTCTTTTTCGCCATCTTGCTTGAAACAACTATACATACCATGTATATTTCCTGAATCATCAAAATCAGTTGGATCGGTGTAAATAGGCAAATTATTCTCAAATCTTTGTATAATATTGTCCAACAGGTACATTTTGGACGGTGGTTTGGTGGGTGGTGGTGAAATACATTTCAAATATTCTTCAATATCAAAACCAAAGACCGTATTGCTCAATATTAATTTTTTTTTCGGTTTCATCATAACTCTTTTCATTTTCTTACCAGAACTTTTAAAAGTTGATGGTGTTTTAACTTGTCTCGAGGAACCACCAGGCACAAAAGCTTGAAGATTCCTGGTTTTCCTTTTTAAACCTCTTCCTTTTTTTTTTTCAATTTTTCTTTTTTTATTTCATTCGACCCGCTTTGAGTTGCTGTTTTCATTTCTGTGCTCGGATTGTGATTTAAAGCAGTTTTTATAATATTTCTAATTTTTTTTCGCGCGCTCGAATATTTAAAAAAAAATATTATAATATATTTAGATATTATTTTTGTGTTGTTATATACAAGTATTTCAAACAAAAAACCAGAATAAGTGAAAAATATTTTGGTTTTTTTTGAAGGGGTTGGAAAGTGGGTATTGGTGGTTCTTAACACTGGCCCCCGGGGTAAAACCAAAATATTTTTCACTTATTCTGGTTTTTTGTTCGGAACATTTAAATATTTCAAACAAAAAAAAATTAATCACACACTCCTACAAAACATGTCAACTTTTTCAACAAACAATAGTGAAATTGCTAAAACTGCTTTAAATCAAATTTTGAGCACAGAAATCGAATCTGCGACCAAAAATGAACCAAATAGAATGGTTTCCAAAAAATCAAAAAAAAAAAAAAAAAGAAGTCAATCTGACGGCGCCCAACCGGCCCCCAAAAAAAATAGAATTGTCCCTCAAAACCATTTGATAGCAGCTCCCATTTTTCCGATGAACCAAGTATCGGATGTTATAAAAAAATTGAAAGACGGCATTGAAGAAGCTGTTATAATCGATGCCGCTTTCTCTACAGAATCGTTTAATGGAAGCACGATGGTTAAATATTGGAATGCCAGAGTCAAAGCAGAACATCGTGTCGATGCGCCAACATCAGCTGAAGATCTCATTGCTAATAAAAAGAAATATACGGGCTTGCCAGGGATTAATGGGGGTATGTTGCATGTCTACGCCACTTCGGTGCATGATTCTGCTATTGATTCGCCAGCCATTGATCAAATTTTTACCGAAATTACGGGTACAAGTGATTGGGAAATTCATCCAAATCGAATGCGATTTAATTTGAAAGACAATGACGATGGCTGGAAAGAGGCACACTTAGAAGGAGAGCACGTTATGAAATCAACTTCTGACATTGGATGTATCGTCTGCTTGACAGTAGGGCGTACATTCACCTATTATGCGGGTTCTAACAACGATACTGACGCTCAGGATCTCTATCGGGATAATGGTGGACCTAAATCACGCTTTATCAAGTTAAAACCTGACCAATTGACCAAATGGAAGCGCACAACCATTACTACGACCAAACCAGGTCAGATAATATTGTTTGCGGGATCAGTGATTCACGAAATTAGTAAATTGAATACGTCTTTATCGTTGTTCTTATCACCGTTTGACCCAGCAACCGAGACAGACGAAGTCGCATTTTACGAAGACATTGTGTATCAGCCACCAGAGATGGCAACGACACGAGAACAAGCCAAAATCAATTCAAAGGCTTTAGATAAGGCTCGTGCACAGGCTAACAAATTGAAAAAGAACAACCCAGGTGCTCCGCCAATACCAACAAGATTTAGATTGCCTGGAAAAATTCGCAAGGACCCAAAGGAATTTGCTGGATTATCCAGAAAACAATGCGATATCTTTGGTACATTGTTTCACGGGCCTGGATACGTGTGGCCTTCTGGCAAAGAAACCTTTCCGATGATGCATATGATGGCATACAACGCGTTTAAACCCAAATTGTTGCCGTTCATGTTTAAACAAGCATGGGATATCGATAAAGATAAAAATTCGGATACATACAAACAGTTTACGTTGCAAAACAAATTCAACTATGAAGTGATTACCCGAGAGTTAGTAGAAGGTTGTGACGACTGCGACAAGAGTTATTTCGATGATTTGCCATTTCAAAACATTTCAACAGATGAAATCGAAGCAATGAAAATGAAATATAACGGCATACCCGATGTCGCTTGGCCATTGATTCACTATTGGGTGAAAGACATCCGATTATGTTCCGACAACGTGTGCAAACGTCGCGGATACATAAAATAAAGTGATATTCAAGTATTATCTTCTCCTCCTGTATCATGTAAAAATAAACATAAAGGTGTCAAACAATGTGAACATGGTCATTGGATTCCATGTCAGGCGAATAAATGTAGGCATTGTGTATAATAGTAATTTTTATTTTATCTATAAATCAACTCATTCTACTGTCAATCTTTGTCATTTTTCAACTCCTCGGAAGCATTCTCCAGTTCCAGACCATTCTCTGCTACTGCCTGCATCGTTAGGACTTCGACATCCATTTTCAACTCTTCTGAAGCATATATCAGCGCACTAAAATTCTGTGCCACTGCAGCCATCACAATCTCTTTGTCTTTTTTCAATTCATCTGAAGCATATTTCAGTGCAGCACCATTCTGTGCAACTGCAGTTATGACAACCTCTTTGTCATTTTTTAACTCATCGGAAGCGTATTTCAGTGCCCAACCATTCTGTGCAACAGCAGCCATGACAACCTCTTTGTCATTTTTCAAATCGTCGGAAGCATCATCCAGTGCCCAACCATTCCGTGTCACTGCAACCATCACAACCTCTTTGTTTTTTCTCAACTCATTGGAAGCATACTGCAGTGCATCACCATCCTCATCATCACCATCCTCATCCGGTGCCAGTAGTGCAGCCAGCACAACCTCTTTGTCCTTTCTCAACTCATTGGAAGCATACTCCAGTGCCAGACCGTTCAGTGCCACTGCAGCCATGACAACATCTTTGTCGTTTTTCAACTCATTGGGAGCAGACATTAGTGCAAGACCCTTATGTTTTAGTGCATCCAGCACTTGCTCAGGCAAAGTCCCCAGCATCTCAACTTTACTATACTTTAACCAATTGTATACATTGGCGATATCTATGTCAATAAAGTTGGTTGAATTACAAATTTGTTCCCATCCATGTGTATTCTTTTCTTTGGTTGATGACCATTGGTTATTTTTGAAATACTCTTTCGCATTATTTATCTTTTCTTTCTCTTTACCCGCATTATCACACCAATCTTTGTATAATTTTAGCAGATGTTTAAATTGTTGAATATAAGAGTCACTATGTTTAAATTCCGCCGATGCAAATGTACGAAACATTTTATTGTAAAACGTCTATTCTTTTATAGTACCAGAAAATAAATCTAAAAAAAGTAATTTTCTATTTTTTTAATTTATATATTTGTCATACACTCTTTAAACAACTCAATTGGTAATGGATATCCCTCTGGTTATATTTCGGGCCTTGGCCCTCGGCTCCGCCTAAAATATAATTTCAATTGAATTTAGTAATTGTTCTTCTTCTAACTTTTTAACTTTGACACCATCCACCACCACAGCAGCAGCACCAGCACAACAAAGTATTCCACAGCTCCAACTAATAATTATAACCAAAATGATTAATAAACAGATAAGAATGACATTTGTCGCGGTGTTTTCTGTATTTTCTGTATTTGCATCTATTTCGCATGTTTTACCAGAGAAATTTGTTTGACACGTGCATGTAAATAGGTTACCGCTATCGTTCTCACAGAGCCCTCCGTTTTGGCATGGTTCATCATCACAACCTAACTCGGTATGTAGTTCGCAGTTTTCCCCAGTATGACCAACAGGGCATTCACAAATATATGTGCCGTCTACTTGTGTACACCGATTCGCTTCACCCAAACAAGGGTTTGGGTCGCACAAATCATCAACAACCTCAATTTCACAATTTGTACCATTATATCCAGTACTACAATTGCAAGTGAACCCGTCACCTGCAAGATTTTCACACGATCCTCCATGTTGGCAGGGAACCGAATCACAACCCATGGCAACATTCAGTTCACAGTGTGGGCCATCATGCCCTGGCGGGCATGCGCAAATATGGGTATCATTTACTTGTGTACAAGCGCTGTCATAAAGACAGGGGTTTGGATCGCATAAGTCCTCACCAACTTCAATTTCACAGTTTGTTCCATTATAACCAGTAGAACATTCACAGGTGTATTCACCAATGCCTTCGGTGCACGTTGCGTTATTTTGGCATGGATCTGGGTCACATTCGTTAATGTCTTGTTCACAGTTTGTTCCATTATAACCAGTAGAACATTCACAGGTGTATTCACCAATGCCTTCAGTGCATGTCGCTCCATTTTGACAGGGATCTGGGTCACATTCGTCAATATCTTCTTCACAATCGTCACCAGTGAAACCCTCTGGGCATTCGCAGAAATATTCTGCGGGTGCTACGCTGGTATTTGTCGACGATTCAGAGCACGCTGCATTATTTTGGCAAGGATCTGGATCACACTCGTTAATGTCTTGTGCACAATTTGTTCCATTATAACCAGGAAGACATGTGCATGTAAATTCGCCAAATAAAATGGGTGGACTGTTAAGGGGGTCATAGTCATAAGTTCCCGAGCTTGCATCTATGTGAGCTTGGGTTTGCCCGCACCATCCGTTACCATCGTTACAAAAATTTTGATTCCAGAAGCCATTGCATGATAAATTGTCGTAAAGGGGACCACATCTGGTCCACACTAACTCCTTGCACGTTGCTCCATTTTCGCAGGATTGTGGACACATTCCCTTATAATTTGTACACCTATCTCCGACAAAACCAGGTGCACAGTCACAATAGTAATCACCAACAGCAACGGACGCGTTTGTCCCAGATTCTGAGCACGTCGAGCCGCCTGAGTGTGTAGAATTGTTGCAGGGATCTGGGTCACATTCATCGATATCTTCTTCACAGTTTGTTCCTGTATAACCAGTAGGACAATTGCAGGTGTATTCACCAATGCCTTCGGTACACGTTGCGTTATTTTGGCAGGGATCTGGGTCACATTCATCGATATCTTCTTCACAGTTTGTTCCTGTATAACCAGTAGGACAATCGCAAGTATATTCACTTCCACCCACAACGATTTGAGAACTACAGACACCACCATTTGTGCAGGGTTGTGGGTCACAGGCATCGATATCTATCTCGCAATCAGTACCAACAAAACCCGTAAGACAGTCACAAAAATAAGTACCCAAACCAACCGAGTTGTCAGTACTTGAATCGCTACAAGTAGCTCCATTTTGGCACGGATCTGGTGAACATTCATTTATATCGGTTTCACAATTTGTACCT
>Ga0115572_10001704_pt1 | contig 17821 bp, 18 predicted proteins | sample COGITO_mtgs_1206_FD_88681 | JGI IMG/M metagenome (GOLD analysis project Ga0115572, IMG submission 88681) | Pelagic marine microbial communities from North Sea - COGITO_mtgs_120607 | ecosystem: Environmental > Aquatic > Marine > Epipelagic | place: Germany:Helgoland, sampling site Kabeltonne... | reverse complement strand
TCGGGAATGTGGTCACGACGAAGCGGGTACGGTCAGTTGACTGACCGATCGGAAGATGCACCCCGGGGCGGTGACGGCACCTCATGGCGGCAGCGGCGACTCTTTGGGGATAGGTCTCATCCAAAAGAGATGAAAGGATTTGCCACTGAGGGTGTGGTGAATGAACTGGAAGTACCTCGTAGGCGGATCGGGACAATGCATCGAGAACGAAATTGATCGTGCTGACCGCGACACCGGGTTTAGCGGAATGGCCCGCACGAGCCAACCGGTCGGCAACAACGTGTGGTCGGTCGTGAGGGAGCGAACGCGAACCTCGGAGACGAGAGTGTCGCCACGGTTCAGCCAGTGAGTTGGTGGCACGCTAGGCGGAACCTGTCGGCGTCAAGGTCAATTTGACTGCGATAGGCGTTGCGAGCTGAGGTAGCGGCGATGCTGCCGTCAACGGTTGGCTTTGGCAGCCTGCTTCGCCAACCGCTTGGCCGTGCGACCGATCGGCTCAATGTTGCGATGGTCGCAATCGCCGATCTCTGCACCGTTCTCGAACAGGATGCGGTAGCGCTGCCAGTTGAAGCCGTTGGCCAGGATGACCTTGCCCTCAGTCCCGACTGGGACACCATGAATTTCCTCAGTGCTACGCACTTTGTCATTCATCTTCAATGAGATCTGGCCATCGTGCGGTGACGCCAGCTTGTGCGGCTTCCAGTACTCCATCGGCCCCAGTCTGTCGGATTGGGCGCTCGATGCGCGATTCAGGCGGCTTTGCGTCGGTTGTTTCTGATGCGGTGACGTCGTCGCGGTCGAATCAACCAGAGACAGATAGCCTTGAGTCCCGTGAAGAGTTCGGTTGAAGTTCTCGAGGACAACAAGGTCAAGGTGTACGTCGAAGTTGAGGAGACTGAATTCGACAAGGACATCGACAAGGCCTTTAAGGTGCTGGCGAAGGAGGTCAATCTCCCGGGGTTCCGTGCGGGTAAGGTTCCGCGCAAGGTGCTTGAGGCTCGCGTCGGGCTCGGTCCGGCACGCGAACAGGCGCTCCGTGACGCTGTTCCCGAGTATTTATCTCGTGCCGTCAGTGAGAACGATGTGGACCTGATCGCCACGCCTGAGGTGGAGATTACTGATGGCGAGACATCCGGACCGGTTGAGTTCGAGGCGACCTGTCAGATCCGTCCCGTTATCACAGTTTCTGGGTACGACGCGCTCCGAGTTGAGTTGCCCGGGGTTGAGGTCGACGATTCCGATCTCGCCGAGGCGCAGGATGCAGAGCTCGCTCGTGATGCTTCGCTGAGCGATGTCGACCGGCCGGCCGCAAGTGGGGACTTTGTTGTAATCGATATGCGTGCCATGCGCGATGACGAAGAAGTGCTTGGACTCAATACCGAGGATTGGTCGTACGAGATCGGACAGGGTTGGGTCGCCGACGACTTCGACGACAAGTTGGTGGGTGCTACGGCCGGTGACGTCCTAGAGTTTGTCGCCGTGCCGAAGGGCACCGAAGACGAAGCTAATTTCTCCGTCACGGTGCAGTCGGTGCAAAGCCGTGAGTTGCCCGAGCTTACTGACGAGTGGGTCGACGAAAATGTCGGTGAATTCGACACCGTCGAGGCGTGGACTGCAGATCTCCGTCAAACGCTCTCGGAGCGAAAGCTCAGCACCGCTCGTCAGCAGGCCGGTACGTCCTTAAATGACGCTGTTGCCAAACTTGTCGAGATTGAGGTGCCCGAGCCGATGGTTGCAGCGGACCTCAACCAACGAGTGCAGGGTACGATCCAACAATTCCAGGCGCAGGGCATCGACTTCGAGCAGTGGATGCAAGCCACAGGCCAAGACCCTGAGGGCTTCGTCGAAGGAATGCGCGGACAGTCCGAGCAAGCCGTCAAGGTCGATCTCGCATTGCGTGCGATCGCCGTTGCCGAGAACATCGGCGTCACCGACGACGAACTCGAGCGCGAGTACGCCCGCATGGCGATGCAGCACGGTCAGAAGGCGAAGGACATCCGCAAGGCCTACGAGCAGAACGATGCCGTGTCCGAGCTGATCGGCCAGATCAGCAAGTCGAAGGCGTTCGACCTGCTGGTGCACGGCGCAACATACGTCGACGACACCGGAGCCGAGATCGATCGCGATGAGCTGATCGGACACGACCGCGATCTCGCCGATGAACCCGAAGCAACCGACACCGAAGCCACGGAGGATGATGACTGATGGAACTCGATGCCCAAAGCCTCTACGGAGCGCGCAACTACATGGTCCCGAACGTCGTTGAACAGACGAGTCGCGGTGAGCGCTCCTACGATCTCTATAGCCGCCTACTCAAGGAGAACATCATCTTCTTGCAGACACCGGTCGACGACACCGTTGCGAGCCTCATTTCGGCGCAGTTGATCTTCCTTGAGTCGGAGAACCCTGACAAGGACATCAACATCTACATCAACAGCCCCGGCGGTGACATCACTGCGCTATTTGCAATCTACGACACGATGCAGTTCATCAAGAACGAAATCGCGACGATCTGCCTTGGCCAGGCCGCATCAGCCGCCGCCGTCTTGCTCGCCGCTGGCACGAAGGGAAAGCGGCTCGCGCTCCCACATGCCCGCGTGCTGTTGCACCAGCCTTCAGGTCAGGTCGGATACGGGCAGGTCACCGACCTAGAACTTGCCGCTGCTGAGATTCAGCGAATGCGCGAGATTCTTGATGGCATTTTGTCGGAACATACGGGTCAGCCAATCGAAAAAATCAACGTCGACACCGACCGCGACTTCGTCATGGAGGCTCAGGAGGCTCTCGAATACGGCGTCATCGACCAGGTCATCACGTCGCGTGAGGCGGTCGATCGAGCAGCTCCGATCCGCTGAACTCGAGGTTCGACTGAACCGATGTCGGCTCGGTCCTCGCATGCTGCGACGAGATGTTGCACAATGGGGTGCCGTCGCGTGAGTGCAACGTGCACGATCGGGAACTGAGTTGAGGGAGATTCGACAGTGGCGAAATTCGGTGACACCGGCGAACTCCTGAAGTGCTCGTTCTGCGGCAAGTCGCAGAAGCAGGTCAAAAAGCTGATCGCCGGTCCCGGGGTCTATATCTGCGATGAGTGCATTGACCTGTGTAACGAAATCATCGAAGAGGAACTAACAGAGACTGCTGACGTCAGCTTCGAGACGCTCCCAAACCCGCGCGAGGTACGTGCCTTCCTCGACGATTACGTCGTAGGTCAGGACGACGCAAAGAAAATCCTCTCCGTCGCCGTGTACAACCATTACCGTCGAATTCAGCACCAGGCCGATTGCGAGGCCACTGTCGGTTGCCGGGACGAAGTCGAGCTCGCAAAGTCGAACATCTTGTTGTTGGGACCAACCGGGTGTGGTAAGACCCACCTGGCGCAGACGCTGGCACGGCAGCTCAACGTGCCGTTCGCCGTCGCCGACGCAACGGCGCTTACCGAGGCCGGCTACGTCGGTGAAGACGTCGAGAACATCCTCCTCAAGCTGATTCAGTCGGCCGACTTCGACGTCAAGCGGGCTGAAACAGGCATCGTTTACATTGACGAGATCGACAAGGTCGCACGTAAGAGTGAGAACCCGTCGATCACACGCGATGTTTCCGGTGAGGGCGTTCAACAGGCGCTGCTCAAGATCCTCGAAGGCACGCAGGCGTCGGTGCCGCCGCAGGGTGGACGCAAGCATCCGCATCAGGAGTTCATCCAGATCGACACCACCAACGTTTTGTTCATTCTCGGCGGCGCGTTCGCCGGACTCGACGACATCATTGAACAGCGGATCGGTCAGAAGGGAGTCGGCTTCAACCATACGGTGCGAAGCCACGTCGACCGCGACCCGGGTGAACTCTTTGCTCAGGTGCTCCCCGAAGACCTCGTGAAGTTCGGCATGATCCCCGAATTCATCGGCCGCCTGCCGATGGTCGGCGCAGTCCGATCGCTCGACAGGGAGGCGTTAATTTCGATCCTGATCGAGCCCAAGAACAGCCTGGTCAAGCAGTACGAGAAAATCTTTGGGTTCGAAGACGTCGAGTTGGAGTTCACCCCTGACGGTCTGACAGCGATCGCCGATCAGGCGATCCTCCGCTGCACCGGAGCGCGCGGTTTGCGCGCCATCCTCGAAGAGGTCCTTTTGGAGACGATGTACGACCTTCCTGGGCGGACCGACATTGGTAAAGTAGTCATCGACGAGAAGACCGTGACAGAGAAGGTCAACCCGACGCTCGTTCCACGCAAGGCGCCGCGGCAGCGTAAAGCCGCCTCCTGATTCATTGGGTGTCAGACAGCCGGAGAATCCCGCCCCACTGCTCACAACGACCTGAGGAATTCATGGACTTCCAAGAGGCGCTCGCGTACCTTGACGAGCACACGTCGTATCACAAGACTGGGCGGATCGACTCGCCTTCGGTAGCACCGATCACGGCGATCTGCTCGGCACTAGGAGACCCGCACCTGGCTGCTCCCGTCATTCATGTCACGGGCACGAATGGCAAGGGGTCGACGGTTCAGATTATCTCTCGACTGTTGGCAGCTCAGGGCCTGACCGTCGGGACCTACACGAGCCCTCATCTCGAGCATGTCACCGAGCGATTCAAGCGCAACGGCGAACGGATCACGGAACAAGAACTCGCGGAGCAAATCAGCGCTGTTGCTGAAATTGCTGCGTTGCTAGGAGCTAACCCCGGATACTTCGAGATCCTTACCGCTGCGGCCTTTCGTTGGTTTGCCGACATCGCCGTCGACGTGATGGTGATCGAAGTCGGGCTGCTCGGCCGGTGGGACGCAACGAACATAGTCGACTCCCAGGTTGCGGTGATTACCAACATCGGAATGGACCACAATGAGTTTGCCGGCCCGTCGATTCGCGATGTCGCTGTTGAGAAGTCTGGCATCGTGAAGCCCGGCTCTGCCGTGATCGTGGGGGAAACCGACCCCGACTTAGTCGAGATCTTTCGTCACGCTGGCGGAGCGACGACGTTCGTGCGTGACGAGCATTTCTCGATCCTCAGCAATTCACTCGCTGTAAACGGCAGGTTGCTTGATGTTCGGACGCCGACCACGATCTACACCGACGTCTTCCTCCCGCTGAACGGTGCCCATCAAGGCGACAATGCGGCATTGGCCCTGACTGCAGTCGAGACATTCTTTGCCGCGCCGCTTCCTGAGGACATGGTCGTCGAGGGATTTGCCGAGGTTGTGATGCCAGGCCGGTTCGAGGTCCTCGGTAGACAACCGCTAGTGGTCATCGACGGCGCTCATAATGCCGTCGGCGCAGACACCTGCGCGTCGGTGTTCTTCGGCGACTTTCACCCAGATGGGCGGCGGATACTGGTCGTCGGGACTACGCGCGATGCTACGGAGATGTTGTCGGCGTTGCGTGCGGACGAATTCGACATTGTATTCGTGGCAACGGCACCGACACCCAGAGCAGTTCCGGCGTCTGAGCTCGCTTTGGCGGCGGCCGAACTTGGCTGCGACCACGTTGTTGCGTTTGACGATGTCCAATCTGCCTGCAGTCGCGCTGTGAAGTACGCCGATGGTGACGATGCAATCCTCGTGTCCGGCAGCCTGTACACAGCTGGAGCGGCCCGCTCGGCTTTGCAACGCAGGGTCAACTGAATTCGCCCAGACGTTTGGCCCTGAGCGGGTGAAGAATCTCACCGTGTGCTGCGCCACAACGCCACCGACCGCGGCAGCTGCGGTGCGAGATAGACTGAGGTGCCATGTCTGACCGCACGCTCGTCCTGCTCAAGCCCGATGCCGTGGAGCGCAAGCTTGTCGGCAAGATCGTTGCTCGTTTCGAGGCCAAAAACCTTGACGTCGTTGCCATGGATCTCCGCCGCCTCAGCGCCGAAACCCTCGCCAAGCATTACGAGGAGCACGTCGGCAAGGGCTTCTACGGCGAACTCGTCGAGTTTATGAGCCGCGGGCCCGTTGTCGCTCTGGTGATCGAAGGACCCGAAGACACATGGCAGGTCGTGCGCACAATGATGGGGACCACCAACCCGCGCGATGCTGCCCCCGGAACGATACGCGGTGACCTCGGCATCTTGTTCACCGAAAACCTCGTACACGGAAGCGATTCGCTCGAATCAGCGACCCGTGAGATCGCGATCTTCTTCCCCGATCTGTAACATTTCGATACGGCGGGACACAGCGTCCGGTTAACCGGACTAGTTTCTAGTTCGCAGTCGGGCACGGCGCCATTGGGAGTGTCCGCACGACGACACCAGCACAGCTTGCGAAGGGAGGGTCAGCATCATGGCCCGCAACAACCCACTCAGTCTGGGGCGTGACCTCGCCATTGACCTCGGTACGGCGAACACCCTCATTTACGTTCGCGGTCAAGGCGTCGTCCTTGACGAACCCTCTGTCGTTGCGATCAACGTGAACGACGGACGACCGGTTGCTGTCGGTATGGAGGCGAAGCGGATGATGGGGAGAACCCCCAACCACATTAAGGCCATCCGCCCGCTCAAAGATGGGGTGATTGCGGACTTCGAGGTGTGCGAAAAGATGCTGCGGTACTTCATTCAGAAGGTCCACGCATCCAAGTGGAGTAAACCGCGGATGGTCATTTGCGTGCCCTCTGGGATCACCGGGGTCGAGCAGCGTGCCGTGCAGGATGCAGCCGAGTATGCCGGTGCACGCAAGCCCGTGCACATCATCGAAGAGCCGATGGCGGCGGCGATCGGGGCCGACCTCCCGGTTCACGAGCCATCGGGGAACATGATCGTCGACATCGGCGGTGGCACGACCGAGGTAGCGGTTATCTCGCTCGGCGGCATTGTCACGGCTCAGTCCGTGCGCGTCGCAGGCGACGAACTTGATGACGCCGTTCTTCAGTACGTCAAGAAGGAATTCTCGCTGGCGATCGGCGAGCGCACCGCCGAGGAGATCAAAATCCAGATGGGCACCGCATGGCCGATGGAAGAGGAGCTAACTGCGGACATCCGCGGCCGGGACCTCATCTCGGGTCTGCCACGCACCATCCAGTTGACGACAGAACACGTTCGTGAAGCATTGGCTGAGCCGATCTCTGCCATCGTTGATGCCGTGAAGACGACACTTGATAAGACCCCGCCCGAGTTGGCAGCCGATATCATGGAAGATGGAATCACCATCACCGGGGGCGGCGCGCTGATAGGTGGCCTCGACGAACGGCTCACCCACGAGACCGGCATGCCGATCAGGGTTGCCACCGAGCCGCTATACAGCGTTGTCATCGGATCAGGTCGTGCACTCGAGAACATCGATGCAATGCGCGGCCTGATGTCGATGGGCGGCGAAGACTGAACAAGGCAGGCTTCGCAGCGTTCCCATGGCTATCTACACAGTCGGTCGTCGACGAGTCATCATTGCGCTACTTCTGACCGGAGCGTTGCTCCTCACACTTGACCTGCGCGGCAATTCGGTCCTCGACACCGTTCGCGACGGTTTCTCGCGTGCGATGGCACCGGTCGAACAGGCGACTGATGTCGTCACGACACCGGTCCAGCGTGCGTGGAGTTCGTTCTCCAACTACGACGATCTGGAGCGGGAGAACCAGGCGCTGCGTGACGAGATTGACCGGCAGCGGGGCACTCAGGCGGCTGCGGAGGCGAGCATCATCGATTACCAGTTGCTGCTTGCGCTCAACAACCTCCCATCGCTGTCTGGCATCGAGACTGCCAAGGCGCAGGTCGTGGGCGGGGCAACCAACAACATCGATCAAATCGTCGAGATTAACAAGGGCAGCGACAGCGGAATTTCTATTGGGATGCCCGTGGTGAATCAGGCGGGATTGATCGGCAAGATCACCCAAGTGAACGCCACGACGTCGAAGGTGATGCTGATCAGCGATCCGCGGTACTCGATTCCGGTCGAGATCCTCGGAGGAACCGGAGACCGCGACGAAGGCCGAGAGCCGACCAACACCACGCCGTCAGGTAAGACCGAAGAAGAACTCGACGAAATTATCAGCCAGTCCATTGCTGACGCCGAGGCTGCAGGTACTGCCGAAACAGCCGATGACCCGGCGGGCACCACGGATTCCGGTGCATCCGGCGGCATCGACGGGCTTACCCCTGCTGACGTGTTTGAGGATGACGTTGCGTTGCCGCAAGCAGGCGACCCCAACGAAGCGACCACGACCACGACGACCACGATGCCCGAGGCAATTTCCGCCGATAACGAACTGCCGACACTTACCGACGCCGAGGGGAGTCCAATCGAGCCGTCGAGCAGCACCACGACGACGACCTTGCTTCTCAATCCGGATCAACTGGAGAAGGAGTACGGGGTTCTTCGGGGACGCGGTCAGGGTCGGCCGCCCCAAGTTCGGTTCCTTCAAGACATCCCGTCGCTCGCTGTGCTTCAGGTCGGAGACCTCATTGAGACCGCTGGTGGCTCCCGAAGTCTTGCGCCACCGAACATCCCCGTTGGACGCGTGATCAACAGGGCTGACAGGCCAGGGGTTGCGGGTCCACTTCTCGAGATTGAGCTCAACGCCGACCTCGACAAGCTCAACTTCGTTCGTGTCGTTCTCTTTCAGCCCTTGACTGAAGTCGTCGAGTAGTCGTCGTCCTCGGGTCCGATGTTTGCCGCGTTCGCTCAAGGCTCGCTGATCCGCCTTATTCCGGTCGGCATGGTGATGCTTGCCCTGCAACGAACCGTTTTCGTCGACATCAAGGTCGCCGGTGTCACCGTGCAGGTGGTCTTGGCACTCGCTGCTGCCGCCGGGGCGAGCGGCGGTTCCGAACGCGGCGCAGTGGCCGGATTCGTGCTCGGAGCGATGTTCGATCTCGTTGAGGGCACCCCGCTTGGTTCAACGGCGATAGCGTTCACTATCGCGGGAGCAGTTGCGGGGCTGTTGGCCGTGATCACCGCCGAACCGCAGTGGTGGCTGAAGGCGCTTTTCGTTGGCCTTGGGTGTGCTGCCGGTGAGGCGCTGCTACCGGTTGTCCGTGTTTTTATCGGCGAGGAGAGTCCTTGGCCGGCGAACATGCTCAAGGTCATCCTGGTCGTGGGTCTGGCGGGTGCCTTGATGTCGCCGGTTTTGGTGCCCCTCAGTCGCTGGTGTCTGAAGATTCGTGGCCCCGCATGGACGGCACCGGTAGAGCAACAGCCGATCTGACCTGGTTTCGTTTGTGCCACGCTGCAACGGTCGGTGCGTGACGAACAACTCTCAACTTCTCACAGCCATGACCGACATGACGGTTGTGTGACAGGCAAACTGTCCCGATGGCTCTCGACAAACGTGCCACGCGACTCGGCGTGCTCGCACTCGTGGGAACGATGCTGTTTGGATTGGTCGGCACGCGATTGTGGTTTCTGCAGACCGTTGAGCAAGCCGGGCTCCAGGAAGAGGTCGAGCAGACTAAGCGACGCACAGTTCCGTTGTTGCCCGAGCGCGGCCGCATCTTCGACGCCGAGGGTCGAGTCTTGGCTGACAACGAACGGGTACTTACCGTGGCGGTTGACTGGGACGTCATCCGACGAAGCAGCGATCGAGCAGAGATCTTCCGTCGCCTCTCCGGATGGATCGACGTGCCTATTGAAGACATGGAGGCTCGCTTTGACAGTCAGGTGTACAGCCCGTTTTTGCCGATGCCCGTGGCCGAGGACATTGACGAGCCAACCGCTGCGGCGATTCTTGAACGCGTCGAAGATCTACCTGGCGTCCAGATCCTTGAGGAGTCCCGTCGCGTGTACCCGTTCGCGCCGCTAGCGAGTCATATCGTGGGCTACATGGGCCGCATCACCGCGGAGACCAAGGATACCTACCTTGACCAGGGGTATCAGCTGAACGAACGCGTCGGAAAGTTCGGCATCGAATTGTCGATGCAGGACGAGTTGCATGGATCGGCCGGCTACATAACCTACGAGGTCAACAAGTCGAGCCAAATCGTCCGCGAGATCGAAGTCGTTCCGGCGGTCAACGGGCGAGACATCCAGCTGACCATTGACCTTGATCAGCAGCAGTTCGCCGAGCAAGCGCTCGAGACCCAACTTAAGCTTCGGCGGTTCCAGTACGCGAAGAACGGGCTTGATCCCGAGACAAACTTCGAGACCCGTTTTTTCACCGATTTTCCGGAACAGGTGCCGTTTAAGGCCCCGGCAGGTGCGGTGGTTGTTCAGAATCACGAGAATGGGCATGTCGTAGCGATGGCCAGCTACCCGACTTTCGACAACCGGTGGTTCGAGTCCGACTTAGGCGACGGGCGCTTCGAGGAGCTGTTCCCGTCGACGAATCCTGATGGGGACCCAATTGACCCGGACGAATCAATTCTTGTCAACCGGGCCATCCAAGGGCGCTACAACCTCGGGTCGACGTTCAAGCCGTTCACGGCCTATGCCGCCCTAAACACCGGGCTCTTGGGCACGTCGGACTACTACGTCGACCGCGGCACCTACCGGATGGACTCGATTGATGATAACCGCTGCAACTCCGGCCTTGTTCGTTGTGTATTCAAGAACGCCACGTGCTCAGGTACCGGCCAGCCGTGTGTGTACGGGGCGGTCGATGTCGAAACTGCGCTGGCTGTATCGAGCGATGCGTTCTTCTATCGCATCGGCGAGCAGATCATGGTTGAGAACGACTTCGAACCGATCCTACAAGAGCAGGTGCGGCTCTTTGGGTTCGGCGCGGACACCGGAATCAACTTGCCGTTTGAGTTCGACGGCACTGTGCCCGACAAAGAACTTAAGGCCCGGTACGCCGAACTCGGCGTGATCTCCGAGGATGAAGGTTCGGGTTATTTCACCGGCGACAACGTGCAGCTTGCGATCGGCCAGGGTCTCTTGTCGGCGTCGCCGATTCAGCTCGCCAACGGATACGCAGCAATCGCAAATGGGGGCTTCGTGCTCCGGCCCGAGATCGTTAAAGCCATCTACGAGCCCGGCGTGCCCGATGCGGCGCAGCCCGGGTACGCCGATCTTTCGCAGGCCCGTTTCGCCGCGGAGCCGAACACTCGCGGCGACCTGGTACGGCAAGTTCCCTTGTCCGAAGAGATTGGTGGCGAGATCACTCGTGGTTTGCGGAGGGTGATCACGGGCCCCGGTACCGTCAGCGACTACTACCATTCGACGACCGGGGAGAAGCTCTTCTACAACTACCCGTCGGCGGCTATCCCGGTTGCCGGAAAGACTGGCACGGCACAAGGCGCCGGCAACTATCCGTGGAACGACTCGTCAGCGTTTGCTGCGTACAGCACCGATCCGGAACGTCCATTCACCGTGTCGGCTTATCTCGAGAAGAGCGGATACGGCTCTCAGGCAGCGGGCCCCGTCGTCAAGTGCATCTTCCTGCAGCTCTCTGGGATTGCCCCCGCTGACCCGGTCACACTGTCTGATCCGCTTGACACAACGGAGCTGATTACGGCGGAGTCGCAGCTGCTGGCAGATCAATCGTGCTATGCAGGGCGTTTCTCGCCGACCCGTGGCACCGAATGATCCCCTTCAGGTGAACTTCCTCAGATGACAACCTCGTTCCTCTCCCGGAAACCCGACTCCGGTCTCGGCAACATCAGAGCGAGTCCGGCCGATCCGACGCGAAATATTGACTGGGTGTTGCTGATAGCTCAGGCCTTGCTGACGATCATCGGCTGCTTCATCGTCTTCTCGACCTCGCGAACGCGGCTCGACGATGAGTTCGGATTCGCAACTCGACAAGTGGTGTTCGCAATCGCAGCATCGGTCGTGATGGCGATCGTGATGAGCGCCGACTACGAGTTCTGGAAGGACCGGGCCCGCTCTCTCTACATCGTCACTATTGTCAGCCTTGTTTTCCTGTTTCTTCTCGGGGTAGCGAGTGGGCAGGACCGAATCTCGTTCGACCTCGGCATTATTAACATCCAGCCGGCCGAATTAGCGAAGTTCACCACCCTGCTCTTCCTAGCTGCCTTTCTGGCAGAGGAACGCAGTGACGAGGTCTCGTATGCGCGATTTCTCGGCGGGCTGATCATCGTGGGCGTTCCCGCTGTACTGGTGATCATCCAGCCGGACCTGGGATCGGCATCAGTGATCGTCTCAATCGCAATGGGTGTTCTGCTCGTGGCTGGCGCCAAGATTCGATACATCTTTTTGATCTCGTTTCTCTCCGTTGTGACGGTTGCCGCCGCATTCGTCGGACGATTTGTTAACTCATATCAAGTCGCCCGGATCCGAGCGCTCTTGAATCCTGAAGCGGCCGGGGCTGACGACAAATACCAGGCCGACAACGCGATGCGCGCACTCGGCACGGGGGGAGTCTGGGGGAAAGGCTGGCTCAAGGGCCCGCTGACCAATGACGGCGACATCCCGGTCATGTGGGCCGACTTCCCATTTGCGGCGATTGGCGAACAGTTCGGGCTGGTGGGATGTACTGTCGTGCTCGGCCTGATTGGTGTATGTCTCGTGAGGATTTGGCGGATCGCCCATCTGTCGCGTGACCTGCTTGGCACGTACGTTTGCGCCGGAGTGTTCGTGATGTTGCTATGGCAGACCTTCCAGAACGTCGGGATGACGCTCAAGATCATGCCCGTCACCGGCTTACCGTTGCCCTTTATCAGCTATGGCGGATCGGGTCTGATCGTCTACTTTGCGATGTTCGGTCTCGTGCAGAGCGTTCACATGCGTCGAATGCGATGACCCGTAACTTGCGTTGTCCGGGGAACAGCGACTCATTGGTGGGCGTGAGGTCTATCACGGCGGGTCCATCGGACGTGACTGTGGGCCCAGTAAGCTTTCATGCAAGTGATCGACATTGATGAATACACCCCCGTGCCAGCGCAGTTTGCTCGCACGGCGCCGGTGGTGTCAGCACGGACGACCCGTCCCATCAGCCGATGCGGCGGTACCAACACGACTGCCGGGGCCCGCCCGCTGAGCGGCCCGACCCTGGTGACGGAACGTCGGCTTGGACCGATGTTCCCGAGAAGGGATCCCAATAGCCATGGACAACGATCAGAGCACCGCCTCAGACTTTGAGGAGAACCTCGATACCGAGTCGAGCGGTTTAGCTGATACATCCGATTCGAGCGGAGCTCGGTCATCAGCCAGCACTGCGCGCCGCACTGAGAAGCAGGTCGAACGTCCGACGGGCGGCGGCGATCGGAACGATGTCGAGCTCCCTAAGAAGATGTCAGAGGGACGACCCTCTGCTGAGGTCTCGGAACGGGCGTTGGTGCGCAAACCGAAAATTGGCGACACGATGCCCATCCCGTCGTCACTGCCCCCCGTCTCGGGCGACCCAAATGGCGGTGCCCCTGCTGGCGGCAGTAGGCGGCGTCGGCGAGGCGGGAAGGGTAAGGGTTCTGGTTCCGGCGGTGGTGGTGTTGAGGCACGTGCTTCAAAGGGGGCGAAGGGCGGCGGACGCGACTACGACGTCGGCGGCAAGTCCGGAGGTCCAAAGAAACAGCGGCGCGGGAAAGGAAAGGGACGTCAACGCAACCCGGCATCGGATGATGTGCTGCTGGAGCAGCGAAGGGGCCGCGAACGAAATGGCAAGCCCGTTGGTCGGTACTTTATGTGTGTGCAGGTCCGTCCCGGAATGGCGCAGGTGGGCGTGCTTGAAGGTCGCAACCTAATCGAGCATTATGTCAGCCGCCCCTCCGATGATGTCGCTCAGATCCACGGCAACATATACATGGGCAAGGTCCAGAACGTGCTGCCAGGCATGGAGGCGGCCTTCGTCGACATTGCGACACCAAAGAACGCTGTGCTCTACCGCAGTGACGTCCAGTACGACCCGGGTGATATCGAGGTGAAGGGTAAGAATCCGCGCATCGAGGAGATTTTGAAGAACAAGCAGATGATTCTCTGCCAGGTCACAAAGAATCCGATCGCACACAAGGGCGCCCGCCTCACTCAGGAGGTCTCGCTGCCCGGTCGCTTCGTCGTACTGATCCCAAACTCAAGGACCTACGGCATCTCGAAGCGACTTCCTGACGATGTTCGCAAGCGACTGCGAGGCATTCTTGACCGCGTGAAGCCCGAACAGCATGGTTTGATTGTTCGAACAGCCGCCGAGCACGCCACAGAATCTGAACTGGTCGGCGACATGACCGTGCTGCTCAAGCAATGGGAAGAGGTCGAATACCAGGCCGCCAAAACACAACGCCCAGCGTTGCTCTCTCGCGAGCCTGAACTGGCCGTCCGAGTGATCCGCGAGGAGTTCGGCGCCGACTACCGCGGCGTGATGATCGACGACAGGCGGCTATACGAGGAGGTGCGGGACTACGTCCAGGCGTTCAATCCCGAGCTAGCCGATCGCGTTGAGTACTACAACTCCGACAAGGAGGGCTTGTCGCTGTTTGAGCGGTTCCACGTCCATGAGCAGGTGCACAAGGCGCTCGACCGCAAGGTGTGGCTGCCGTCGGGTGGCTCACTGATCATCGAGCACACGGAGGCGCTGACTGTGATCGACGTTAACACGGGCAAGAACGTCGGTAAGTCGAACCTAGAAGAGACCGTGTTCCACAATAACATGGAGGCCGCCGAGGAAGTTGCGAAACAGCTGCGACTTCGAGACATCGGTGGCATCATCGTGATCGATTTCGTCGACATGGAGATCCGCGACAATCGGGCCAAGGTGGTCGGGTTGCTGCGCGAAGCGCTTGCCCGTGACAAGACCCGTTCGCAGGTGTTCGACATTGGTGAATTGGGCCTAGTTGAGATGACCCGCAAACGCATCGGCGAGGGTCTGCTGACCGAGTACAGCGAAATCTGCCCCGACTGCGACGGTCGTGGGGTCCAGATCGACTTTTCCATGTTGGAGTGAGTTCCGGAGATGCGAGGCGCCTGCGGCCGGAGAGATTACTTCCCAGACACGCGTACGCTGGCCTCATGCAGATCGTGTTCACCGAAGAAGCGCAGAAGTTGCTCCAGAAGAAGGGCGGGTCGATGTCGATCGACCTTATTAACCCGACCGGTTGAGGCAAAGTCGCTGAGGTGTCGGTCGACACTAATGTCAGAGGCAAGAACCTGGCCCCGTACCGCAAGCTGCGTCACGACCAGTTCAAGATCCTGATCACGCCGCAACTGATCGGTATGGCCGAGTCGTTGCGGGTTGTCGCGAAGGGCTTCATCTCGAAGAAGCTAATGGTCGAATTCCAGGCCGTGCCGGGGACCAACGACGGCGGTTGCGAGGTCTGCTGACCATTTTCCCACGCCCGGGCGACCGCCGGGACGAGGCGTCTCGTGGCCAAAGCGGAACTTGCGGGCGTGACGTCGGTTGGGACTACTCGCAGAGGTGTCGAGCGATGATTTGAGCCGATAGCGTTGCTCATCGCTATGTACGCAATCATCGCTTCGGGCGGCAAGCAGGAAAAGGTCGCCCAAGGTCAGCATGTCCGTGTCGAAATGCTCGACGGTGACGAGGGCAGCGACGTGTCGCTGCACCCCGTCATGCTCGTTGACGGCGACACTGTTCTCTCGACCCCTGACGAACTCTCTAAGGTCTCGGTCATCGGCAAGATCGTCGGTCAGACCAAGGGGCCCAAGATCAACGGGTTCACCTACAAGAACTCGACGACGTACCGCCGTCGCTACGGCCACCGTCAGAAATACCACATGGTCGAGATCACCTCGATCTCTGCGAGCTGAGAAGGGGAGACACTCATGTCAAAGACCAAAGGTGGCGGTTCAACCCGCAACGGGCGCGACTCCAACGCCCAGCGCCTTGGCGTGAAAGCGTTCGACGGCGAAAAGATTACAGCCGGCTCAATCATCATCCGCCAGCGTGGGACGCGCTTCCACCCCGGCCACAACGTCAAAATCGGTAAAGACGACACTCTGTTCTCAACGATCGACGGAAGCGTCAAGTTCGGTTCGCGCAAGGGCCGCAAGACCGTCGACGTCCTCGAACCCCAGGACTGACTGCCCTGGCTCGGGCCAGGTACCTCATGATGTGCCGAAGCCCGGGCTGATGGCCGGGGCACGGTGCGTTTACAGAATCGTGGACGGCTACCTGCCGAACGATTGACAGATCACGTTGACGGTCAGGCGTGCAACGCTGATTTCACGCTAGAGACGATTCCAGTTTGTCGACGGCTGCGATGAGTTCGTCGGGAAGCTTGTCACCAAAGCGGGCGAAGTGCTCGCGGATCTGCGGTACAGCTTGCTTCCAGCCGTCGGAATCGACCGTCAGGAGGGCTTCGAGGTCGGCGGCGTCAATTTTGAGTCCGTCGATGTCGAGCGATCCAGGAACGGGGAGTTTGCCGATCGGGGTGTCGATGACGTCGCCGTTTCCGTCGCAGCGGTCGAATACGAATTTCAGCACGCGGCTGTTTTCGCCGAATCCAGGCCAGAGGAACCGACCGTCCTCGTCACGACGGAACCAGTTGACGAAGAAAATCTTCGGCAGCTTTGACCCATCGCTCTCCCCCTTCATCGACAGCCAATGGGCGAAGTAGTCTGCGTAGTTGTAGCCGCAGAACGGGAGCATCGCCATCGGGTCGAAACGCAACTCACCCTGGACGCCTTCGGCGGCGGCGGTCTTTTCAGATGCCATGATTGATCCAAGGAACACGCCGTGCTCCCAGTCGTTGGCCTCGGTTACGAGTGGCACCGTGGTGCGACGCCGGCCACCGAAGAGAATTGCGGAGATTGGGACGCCGGTCGGGTCCTCCCATTCAGCGCCTATTGAGGGGCATTGTGCCGCCGGAGCCGTGAATCGGGCGTTCGGATGGGCAGCCGGCGTATCGATCTCCGGGTTCCACGGGTTGCCCCTCCAGTCGGTTGCGCGTGCGGGGGGGTCTTCGCTCATCTCCTCCCACCACACATCACCGTCAGCGGTGAGGGCAGTGTTGGTGTAGATGGAGTTGCCCCACAGCGTCTCCATTGCATTGTGGTTTGTTGCGTGGCTCGTGCCTGGGGCGACGCCGAAGAAACCGGCCTCGGGATTAATGGCGTAGAGACGACCATCGTCGCCAAACTTCATCCAGCAGATGTCGTCGCCGATCGTTTCGGCCTTCCAACCAGGAATCGTCGGAACGAGCATGGCCAGGTTGGTCTTGCCGCATGCTGAAGGAAATGCGCCGGCGATGTATTTTGACTTGCCGTCGGGATTGGTCAGCTTGAGGATCAACATATGCTCGGCGAGCCAGCCGTCGTCACGCGCCATAACCGAAGCAATGCGCAGCGCGAAACACTTCTTGCCCAGAAGGGCATTGCCGCCATAGCCAGACCCGTACGACATGATCTCGCGGCTGTCGGGGAAGTGCACGATGTATTTGTTCTCAGCGTCGCACGGCCACGGCACATCGGCCTGGCCTGGCTCGAGCGGAGCGCCTACTGAGTGAATGCAGGGGACCCAGTCACCGTTGCCTAGTGCGTCGAGTGCGCCTTGGCCCATGCGGGTCATGATCCGCATGTTGGTGGCGACGTAAGCAGAATCGCTGAGCTCGACGCCGATATGTGCGATGGGTGAGCCGAGCGGGCCCATCGAAAACGGGATCACATACATCGTGCGGCCCTTCATGCAGCCGCGGTAGAGCTGCATGATTTCGGCGCGCATTTCCCCAGGATCGCGCCAGTTGTTGTTCGGGCCGGCAGCTTCTTGGGTTGCCGAGCAGATGAACGTCCGATCTTCGACGCGTGCAACATCATCGGGGTCAGAGTGCGCCCAGTAGCTGTTGGGGCGCTTGGCTTCATCCAGCTTGGTAAACGTGCCGGAGTCGACCAGGCTCTGCGCTAACTGCTCGTACTCCTCGGGGCTGCCGTCGCACCAGAACACTTCGTCCGGTTGCATAATTTCGGCCCACTCGGCTACCCAGTCTGTTAGGCGTTGGTTACTGGTGGTTCCGCTCATGATTTGCTGACTCCTGAGATCCGGTGGGGTATGGGTTGCCTACTCCGATGTCACCG
>Ga0115572_10001699_pt1 | contig 17834 bp, 27 predicted proteins | sample COGITO_mtgs_1206_FD_88681 | JGI IMG/M metagenome (GOLD analysis project Ga0115572, IMG submission 88681) | Pelagic marine microbial communities from North Sea - COGITO_mtgs_120607 | ecosystem: Environmental > Aquatic > Marine > Epipelagic | place: Germany:Helgoland, sampling site Kabeltonne... | reverse complement strand
CTTTATATCAGATGTTATAGATAATAATGGTGAGTTTATAGACAAAGAGTATAAATGTAAGAATGCTTTTGGTAAGTGTGAAAATTGTTCTCCCTTTTTGTAATATTTATATATTTATATATAGATTATATATTTATATAAAAACATTTAGTTATGATAGTTAAAAACGAAAAACTAACGTCAGTTAAAATTACCCAACCTTTATTTGATAAATTTAAAATGGCTGCTCTTGAAGATAACTTTTCTTTTAAAAAGCTTGCAGATCGTGCTATTTTTCTTTATCTTACTGATAAGGAATTTAAGCAATTAATTCACAATCAAAATAATATTAAGATTAAAAAATGACGAAAGTAAAAGGTTATATCAAAAAAGAAGATAGAAAAAGAATTCTTCTTCTTTGTGATGATATTCGAGTACATTCTGGCATTGCTACTATGGCAAGAGAAATAGTAGTAAACTCAGCACAGACATTTAATTGGTTTAATGTAGGAGCAGCGATTAAGCATCCAGATATTGGAAAGATGATAGATCTTTCTGATAACATTAATGAGCAACATGGCTTTACAGATGCTGAAGTTAAAATACTCCCTTCTAATGGGTATGGAGATGCAAGTTTAATACGCAATATTCTTAAGAATCAAGATATAGACGCTATTATGATCTTTACTGATCCTAGATACTGGACTTGGCTTTTTGAGATAGAGAGAGAAATTAGATCTCAAGTACCTATAATTTGGTATAATATATGGGATGATTATCCTGCTCCTTTATACAATAAAGATTACTATAGGTCAGTAGATACGCTTTTAGCTATTTCTAAACAGACTAAGAATATTAATGAATTAGTATTAGACGAGTATGCTGATAGTAAAATTATTAAATATGTTCCTCATGGTATAGACGAAAAAGTATTCTTTCCTATTGATCCTTTAGATAAGGACTTTGTTTCATTTAAAAACAGCACCCTAAAAGGAAGAGATTTAGACTTTTTAGCATTTTATAATTCTCGTAATATTGCTCGAAAACATCCTCATGATTTAATGTTAGGTTATAGAATGTTTTGTGATATGATAGGAGAAGAAGCAGCTAAAAAATGTGGATTAATAATGCATACTCAACCAGTAGATCAACATGGTACAGATCTTCCAGCAATCAAAGAAGCCCTTTGTGATCCGTCCTATGTTAATGTAATGTTTTCATCTAATAAATTAACAGCACCTCAGTTAAACTGTTTATATAATATGGCAGATGTAACAGTACTTCCTTCTTCTAACGAAGGATGGGGGTTATCATTAACAGAGTCTATGATGGCTGGTACTATGATAGCAGCTAATGTTACAGGAGGTATGCAAGATCAAATGAGATTTACAGACGATAAAGGAAAGTGGATAGACTTTGATGCTGATTTTCCTTCTAACCATAGAGGTACTTATAAAGAGCATGGTGAATGGGCAGTGCCTATCTATCCATCTAATATTAGCTTACAAGGCTCTCCTACAACTCCTTACATTTACGATGATAGATGTTCTCCTGAATCAATTGCATATGCTATATTAGAAGTCTATAATTTAAATGCTAAAGAAAGACACGCTAAAGGATTAAAAGGTAGAGAATGGGCATTATCAGAGGAATCTAATTTTACTGCAAAGAAAATGACTCAAGGTATAGTCGATGGTATAAATGAAACTTTAGATAATTTTAAACCAAGAGAGTTATTTGAATTGATAAAAGTAGAACCTAGAAAGCCTCGTGTTATAAAACATAAACTAATCGGTTATTAAGATGAATAAAAATACTATTGTTGTAAGTGCTCCAGCTGATACCTATTCTGGATATGGAGCTAGATCTAGAGACTTAATTAAAGCTCTAATTAATTTAGATAAGTACGATGTAAAAATTTTATCTCAAAGGTGGGGTAATACTAGATTTGGTTATTTAAAAGATCATGGAGAAACTGAAATCTCTTCTAGAATTGTAAGCAATATAAGTTCTAAACCAGACATCTGGATGCAAATTACTGTTCCAAATGAATTTCAACCTATGGGTAAATATAATATAGGAGTAACTGCTGGGATTGAAACTACAGTTTGTCATGGAAATTGGATTGAAGGATGCAATAGAATGAATTTAGTTTTAACTTCTTCTAAACACAGCAAGGATGTATTCCAGAAAACTGTATTTGAAAAGATAAATAACCAAACTAAACAGAAAGAAGGAGATCTAAAACTTACTACTCCAATTGAAATATTGTTAGAAGGCGCAGACTTAAATAAATATTTTCCTACTAAGGTAGACTCTAATGTAGAGCTAGTTAAATCTTTAAATCAAATTAAAGAAACTTTTTGTTACTTATCTGTTGGTCATTGGATGCAAGGTAATTTTGGTGAAGATAGAAAGAATATAGCTTACCTTATAAAAGCTTTTACTGAAACATTTAAAAATAAACTTAAAAAACCTGCTTTAATAATTAAAACTCAAAAGGTAGGAAGTTCTATAATGGATCAGGAAAACGTTTTAAAGCAGATTGATCTTATTAGAAGAGATACTAAAGGTACCTTACCGAACATTTACTTACTGCATGGTGAAGTATCCGATAATGATATGAATCAGCTGTATAATCATCCTAAAGTTAAAGCTATGGTTAGTTTTACTAAAGGAGAAGGCTTTGGTAGACCTCTACTAGAGTTCAGCCTAACAGGTAAACCAATTATTGCTTCAGGCTGGTCAGGTCATGTAGATTTCTTAGATAAAAATAGAGCTATTCTTATAGGAGGTAAGTTAGAGAACGTTCATGAATCAGCTGCTCAAAAAGAAATGTTATTAGTAGAATCTAAATGGTTTAAACCAGAAGATGCTCAAGTAGGTCATTCTTTAAGAGACGTTTATAAAAAGTATAAAACTTATCTCCCACCAGCTAAATCGTTAGCAAACAAAAACAGAAAGGAATTTAGTTTTGAAGCTATGGAACTAATACTTAAAGAATTATTTGATAAATATATTCCAGAGTTTCCTAAGCAAGTAGAATTAAAGCTTCCTTCTCTTAAACTTCCTAAATTAGTAAAAAATGGATAATTTAATACAAAGCCCAATTAGTGATAGTAATGCTTGTTATGTAACTAAGTTAAATGACGATGTTACTTCCTATTTAGATTTTGGTAGTGGATTTACTACTACTACTTTAATGAAAGAAAATTCTGAACAGGTAGTTGCAGCAGTAGAGACTTCACCAGAACTTTTTAAAGATATAAAAATAGTAGATAAAGACGGTTTAGTCTGGTTTCCTGCAACTATCACAGTTCCTAACTCAGGTATGGTATTTGCTGATGGTACTTCAAAAAAAGAATGGGGATGGTCAGCAGTCAAAACCGTTGCTCTTACAGAAGAAGAAATACAATCAGGACGTTTTCCGGCAGGTCAAACTACTAAAATGGATATGGCTAGTGCTCAAATATTTCCTAAAGAAAAAGGATTTATAGATGCTCTAGAGGTAATAGGATTTTTTGGTATCGACTTCAGTAAACCAGTAGCTTAATGAGAATTACTTATGCTATAACTGTTTGTAACGAACAGCACGAAATAATCAGATTAGTAGAGATGCTTTTTGATAATAAAAGACCCCAAGATGATATAGTAGTTCTGTATGATCAAACTTACGGTAATTCCGAAATACCAGCATGGTTAACTAAGAAATCTAAATACCCTGGCTTTCAATTTTGGAGAGGATTTTTTAATGGAAACTTTGCTGACTGGAAAAATACTTTAAAAGAGTACTGCAACGGTGATTACATTTTTCAGATAGATGCTGATGAATATCCTAACAAGGAATTGTTTACTTACCTTCCTGTCTTATTAGAATCTAATCCGGACAATGAAGTTTATTTAGTTCCTAGAGTCAATACAGTAGAAGGTTTGACAGAAGAGCATATAGCTAAATGGGGTTGGAAAGTAGATGATAAAGGATGGGTTAACTACCCAGACTATCAATGGCGTATATGGAAAAATAAACCAGAGATAAAATGGAAGAATAAGGTACATGAAGTATTAGATGGGTATAAAACTTATGCTGCTCTTCCTGCTAATGAAGCACTGTCTCTATACCACCCTAAAGATATTAAAAGGCAAGAAAAGCAAAACAAATATTACGACTCCCTCTAATGAATATACTTATAGGTGCTATTAGCGGTAACTACACGATAAGCAAGATTAAGACTTGGGTAGAAACTTCTGCGTATAAGGTAGAAGACTATAAGAGAGTCCTTATAATTTTTAATAAGCAAGATAATAAAGAGTTAGTGGAGTACTGTAATGATAGTGGTATAGATACTATCTACCCTACATATGATTTCTGGGGACAATCTAAAGAATGGTTCGAACATCATACGGGCAAAGCTGATTTAATGTCTACTTATGAACTAATACATAATACTAGATTTCTATATATTAATAGATATCTTGATGAGTACGCTAAAGAAGGAGATAAAGTAATAGTTACCGATGTATCAGACGTTAGGTTTAATCCTAATAAATTTCCTTTTGATTTTATAGATAATAATAAATTGATCGGTACTAGTGAAATGATTAAGTATAAAGATCATCAATGGAATTATCAACACCTTATTCATAATTTAGGTGTATTAGGTCTAAAGATTGAAGAAGAAGAAGTACTTAACGTAGGAGTATTTGGAGGACCAGCTAACCTTGTTAAAGATATTGCTAGAGATATATACTTAATGTCAGTCGGTAAACCAAAAGTAGCTGATCAAACATCATTTAATTTTTTAGCACGTACAGGTTGGAAAGATAGATTTAAATTTTCAAAATTAGAGGACAAGTTTGCTGTGCATTGTCACGTAATAAACGAAGGTCATATTAATTTTGATTTAAAAACCTTAGAAGATTACACAATCATTCACCAATACGATAGATTAAAATAATATGGGTTACAGTATAATTATTCCTTACAGAGATAGAGAAAAGCATTTAGAAATACTCTTACCTGTTCTTTTAGAAAGATTCAAAGAAGAAGAGTATGAAATTATTATATCAGAACAAAATAATAATGATAACTTTCAAATAGCTTGTGTAGAAAATGTAGGTTTTAAACATGCTAAATACGATACTATAGTTTTACAGCAAGTAGATTATGTACCTACTGATAACGTATCCTACGAAGTAAACGATCAACCAGTACTTCCAGCAAGAATCGCTACATTTGTTAAGGATGATATGACTGAAAGAGACTATTTTGATATACCTGCAGGTTATAGAATGTTTGGAGAAGAAGTTGAAAAGAACTTCTATGGCGGAGTCATTAGTCTTACTAAGGAAATGTTTCTAAAGATAAACGGTCTTAATCCTCTATATAAAGGATGGGGCAATGAAGATGAAGACCTTAGGGAGAGACTTAAATGGGCTGGATATACTCCTATCAGAAATAAGGTTGGTAATTTTATTTGTCTGTACCATGAAGATAATGGTGACATGCATAATAAGTCTGAAGACAAACAAAAAGATTTTATTGACGGAAAGAATATATATCACAGAGCATATGAATTAAAAGATATAGGGTATACTAATATGTCTTGGGATGAAGAAGTGTTCGACTTAGAAGGTATGGATAATGTTAAATGGGTTAAAAGTACAAATTATAAAGTAGATGGTAAAAGTTTGGGTTAATGGTTGTTTTGATATACTTCATAGAGGTCATTATGAATTATTTAATTATGCCAAATCGTTAGGTGATACTTTAACTGTTGGAATCGATACAGACGAAAAGGTAGCTAAAGATAAGGGACCGAATAGACCCTACAATAAACTAGAAGATAGAGTTTATGCTTTAGAAAGTTTAAAAGCTATAGACCATACACTTATTTTCAGTACCAGACAAGAACTTGTCAATTTAATACAAACTTTATCTCCTGATATTATAGTAGTAGGTAGTGATTGGAAAGGTAAAGACATAGTAGGTGGCATACATGCAAAAAAAATCGTATATTTCGATAGAATAGGTGATTACTCCACAACAAATATATTACAATATGATTATTAAACCTAAAATAGTTACTAAAGCATGGGGCGAAGAAATTTGGATTCATAATGATGAAGAGTACTGCGGTAAACTACTCAGATTTTTTAAAGCAGGAAATAAATTTTCATTACATTACCATGTTAAAAAGAAAGAATCATGGTATGTAGGTAATGGAAGCTTTGAATATATTTGGTTAGATACTGAAAAAGGTATAGAATATAAAGACACTATATTAAAAGGAACATGTATTACTATAGAGAGGGGACAACCTCATCAACTTATCGCATTAGAAGACAACTCAGAAATATTTGAAGTATCTACTCAGCATTTCGACGAAGATAGTTATAGAATTAGAATAGGAGATAAATGAAAAGAGTATTAGTTATAGGTGATAGTTGTGAAGATATATTCGTTTACGGTAAATGTGATAGAATTTGCCCAGAAGCTCCAGTACCGGTATTTGTTCCTGTAGAGACTAAAATTAACGGAGGAATGTCTAAGAATGTATTCAATAATCTTGGTAGTTTAAATCCCTCTGTAGAGTATAGTCTTATTACTAATCCTAATAAGATTATTAAAACTAGATATGTTGATTATAAAACTAATCAAATGATAGTAAGAGTAGATGAAAACGATAAAGCTGATAAGTTTTATAGAAATACAGATCTTCTACGTTACAACTATGATGCAGTTGTTATAAGCGATTACAATAAAGGATTTTTAACTGAAGAAGATATAGAATGGCTTGCTAATAAATACCCAGTCACTTTTTTAGATACTAAAAAACAAATAGGAGATTGGGTTAAAAATATAACCTATATAAAAATAAACGAATCAGAATACAATAGGAACAAAGAATATTTAGATAAGTCTTTCGATTCTAATCTTATAGTTACGTTAGGAGAAAAAGGAGTACGGTATAACAACGATGTTTATCCCCCGAAAGATATAGTAGATGCTTTTGATCTATCCGGTGCAGGAGACACATTCTTAGCTGGCTTAGTTACAAGTTATATAGAAGATAAAGATATTAATAAAGCAATTTTATTTGCTCAAGAATGTGCTGGTAAAGCGATAGTCAAAAAAGGAGTAGCAGTAATATGAAAACAATTTTATTAACAGGACATTTAGGATTTATAGGTAAGAATTTATATACAACTCTTACTCAATCAGGGTATAAAGTGCTGGGTATAGAAAAAAACTTCTATAATAATAAAGATTGGAAAGCTCATTTATATAATATGGTTAAACAGTCTAATTATATTCTTCATGTAGGAGCTATATCTGATACTTCACTTCAAGATAGTAAAGAAATGTTTTTCTATAACTACACAGTGACTAAGTTAATAGTTGACTATGCAGATATATTTGGGATAAAAGTTATTTACTCTAGCTCTGCTGCTAATTATGGATTAGGAGACGGAGTACCTAATAATATCTACGGATGGTCTAAACTAGCTGCCGAAGATTATGGATTAAACTCTCCTGCTCAATTTGTAGCTCTTAGATATTTTAACGTTTATGGTCCAGGAGAGGATCATAAAGGTAATATGTCTTCAATTGCATATCAAGCATACGGCAAAAAAACCTTTAAACTATTCCCTACAGACGTTAGAAGTATTAAGAGAGATTTTATATTTGTAGACGATATAGTAGAAGCTAATATCAGAGCTATGGAATGGGATATTACAGAAGGTTGCTACGATGTAGGAACAGCCTCACCCGATACGTTTGAAAACTTAGTTGAAGGTATGGGTACTGATTACAGTTATCACCCTGCTAATAAAATTCCTAGCTGGTATCAATACTTTACCTGTGCGGATAAAACTAAATGGCTTCCAGGATGGACTCCTAAATACGATGTAAAAAACGGTACTAACAAATATAAATTATATTTAGATGCAAAAAGTATTAGTTAAGTGTACTGGGTTTATAGGTGATATATTATTTGCTTCATCTATAGCTAAAAAGCTAAAAGAACAGAATAGCAATACTTCTGTAGATTATGCTATAGCTGTTCCTCAACCTTATGAGCTTTTATCTAACAATCCTTATATAGATAATGTTTTTTTAGATAATAATATTAATGAATCAGATTACGATAAGACTATAATAACTCCTTTAGTTGATCAATCTATTACTCCGCCTAGACAGTTTCAACAAGCTGCAGGAATAGAAGATGTAGATGATAAATTTAAAGTATATACTAATCCTGCTTACGATTATTTAGCTGAACAAACGTTTAGTGACGCTAAAAGCAAAGGAATTAAGGTAGTTACTTGGTTAAGCAATTGGGAAGAAAGATCTTTTCTTTTTACTGAACAGCAGTATAAAGCTGGTGTTGATGTACCAAACTTAGGTTACGGAGGAAGTCATAGAGATATAAAGTACATAGTAGACAACTTAAATAATAGTTACGCTATGCTAGAGGTTGGGTTCACTAATGGAATAAATCAATTTTCTACAGGACTAAACACAGCAGCTACATATAGCTTTACTGCTTCTTTGATAAAAGCATCTGATTATTTTATAGGTGCCGAAGGAGGTTTAGCTAATTTAGCAGCAGGAGTAGGTACTAAAACTATTATTACTGGTGATTTTGTACATCAACTATACGGATGGAATGGAGTAATTAAGAAGATAAAACAACCAAAATTAGGTCCAGAATTTTATTTTGGTAATGATAACCATATTACTCTTGACCCTTATTTAACCGATACAGAAGTATTAAAGAAAATTAAACAAATAATATGAACAAATTAAAAAAATTTGGAGTAGCTGGTAAAACTTATCTAGAAGCTGAAACAGCTAAAGGAGATACTTATACTACTAATGATGGAGGTTTTCCTTCTACAAACTTGGGTTGTTCTGATAATCCATTTATAGAAGAACTAAATACTGCTAGGTATATTTTAGATTTTGGATGTGGAGTAGGTAGAAATCTTGCTTGGATTATGCAAAATACTGATGCTACTTATATAGGTTTAGATCCTAATAACTCAATGACTAAATTCTTTTGGGATGTACAAGAAGAACAAGGATACAATATAGAAGATTGGAAACCAAGAGTTCAAATCTATAACGAATTTGATGATATTCCTTCTGATATAAAATTTGATTATGTTGTATCAACTTTCGTTCTACAGCATTTAGGGTACCGTTATATAAATCCTGATGCTATGGATTTAGATGATATTACTAAAACTATAAAGTCTAAATTAAATAACGGAGCAGTATGGTTTTCAATAGAACATGACTCAGAAGAGAGTTGGATAGAACAATGGCTTAGTAATAACGACATAAATTTAGATGTCTACATTAGAAGTTACACAGGCCTACCAGAATTAACTCATCGTGATCATTGTGCCCCCAATGGTGGACATCACTTATTAATATTTAAGTATGAAGATAATTTATAGAATATCTGATGCAGGTTATAATAAAGTTAAACCTGATTATATTTCTAACGAAAAATGTTTAAGTAACTTTGTTAAGGTATTTGGATGGAATGATCTACATATTATAGCTGATAATATATCTGATGAAACTAACTCTATGCTGTTAAAATATGTTCCCCAAGCATGCATAGAATACGTCTCAGTAGGTAATGGAGCCGGAACATTTAATTTAGCATTAGATCTCGCTTTAATGTATGATGAAGATGATATAATATATTTTTTAGAAAATGACTATCTTCATACTCCAGATGCTAAAAAAATACTTATAGAAGGTTTCGATATTGGAGCTTCTTTCGTATCTTTATATGATCATCCTGATAAGTATTTGTCTCCTGATAGAGGAGGTAACCCTTACTGTGAAGGAGGTGCCGAGGATACTAGAGTTTATTTAACTAGCTCCTCACATTGGAAAATAACTAACAGTACAACTATGACATTTGCATCTAAAGTAAGTACATTACGATTAAATGAAAAGATATTAAGAGAATTTACATCTGGAAGTCACCCTCATGATTTTCAAATGTTTTTAAAGTTAAGAGAAAATAACCAATTATTAATAACCCCGATACCAGGCAAGTCTACTCATGGAGAAACTGCTTGGTTATCACCACTAGTAAAATGGAATAATTATGCATAACAAGAAAATTTTAATAACAGGAGTAGCAGGATTATTAGGAAGCAGAATGGCTGAATATATTCTTGAAAAGAAACCTGGCAACACTGTAATAGGTATAGATGACCTATCAGGAGGGTATGATAATAATATACCTAAAGCAGTAAAGTTTTATAATACTAATTGTTTTGATGATCAACTCAAAGAGATATTTGAAATTGAAAAACCTGATATAGTATATCACTTCGCCGCTTATGCTGCAGAAGGATTATCACCTTTTGTTCGAACATACAATTACGATAATAACCTTAAGAGCACAGCTTCTATTGTTAATGAATGTATTAAACATAATATCGAAAGATTAGTTTTTACTTCTACTATGGCAGTATATGGTCACGGATGGGAAGGTAAGAGACCTTTTGAAGAAACTCATCCTCCTCAACCAATTGATCCTTATGGAATAGCTAAGTATGCTTGCGAAATGGATATACAATGTGCAGGTGTACAGCATGGATTAGATTGGTGTATTCTTAGACCTCATAATGTTTACGGTCGTAATCAAAACATATGGGATAAGTATAGAAATGTTTTAGGTATTTGGATGTATCAGTATATGAATGACATGCCTCTAACTATATTCGGAGATGGTAATCAGAAACGAGCTTGGAGCTGTATTGATGATTGTTTAGAGCCTATGTGGAAAGCTGCTTTTATACCTAAAGCTTCTAAAGAGATTATTAATTTAGGAGGTATAGAGTTTACTACTATCAATGAAGCTTGTAGAGTAGTAAGAGAAGTAATCGGAGGAGGAGATATTGAAAAGATGCCTGCTATTGCTTTTGAAGAAGCTAGACATGAGGTAAAGAATGCTTACCCTACTTGGAGAAAATCTGAGAGAATATTAGGCTTCGAACATACTACTTCTCTTGAAGACGGCCTTAAAGAAATGTGGGCATGGGCTCAAACGCAACCTAACAGAGAAAGATTTGTTTGGGAAAATTACGAATTAGAAAAAGGAATTTATAGCTATTGGAAAAATGATAAGTCTAATAATACCAACTTACCGAAATCCGGAGTATCTGGATATTTGTCTTAGATCTGCCATAGAAGGTCAGATAAATAAAGATAAAAATGAAATCATAGTCGTTATAGACGGCTATGTAGAAGAGAGTAAAGAAGTTATCGATAAGTATAGAGATAATATTCAAGTTTTACCTCTAGAAGATAATCAAGGAATGCAAATGGCTCTTAATTTAGGAGTTATGAACGCTTCTAATGAACGCATTATGATTATAAATGATGATAATGTTCTTTGCAAAGGATGGGATAGCATATGGGCAGACATGTCAGAGGGAGAAGTAATAACAATTAATCAAATTGAACCTACTGGTCCTGGCATGTTTAACTTTCCAGTTAAAGATTTTGGTAGAAACCCAAAAGAGTTTAAATATCATGAATATCTAGAGTATGAGAATACTTTAAGTAGTAATGAAGTTTCGGATGATGGTGGAATATTTCCTTTCGCTCTTTTTAAGAAAAACTATATGATGGTTGGAGGATTTGATACACTATATAAGTCTCCTTTCATTTGTGATTGGGATTTCTTTTTAAAGTTAGAGTTAGCTGGATGTTCTTTTATAAGAACCCATAGCCAGCATTACTATCATTTTGGTTCTACTGCAACTAAAAACGGAAAAGAAGGAGAGGCTTTTAAAGCTACTGAAGGACCAGCAGCAGAAACTTATATTTATAAATGGGGAACACCTCCTTCTGTATATGAGAATAATTCTCATAGACCTAAAGGTAGGTTAATTAAAGGAATACAGTTTTAATATGAAAAAGAAATATTTAATAGAGTTTACTCTTTCAGATGGATCTAAAGAGGAAGTAGAACTAGTTACGGATAGATTAGAATGGTCAATAGAACAATGGAGCCGGAACAGAAATGTAGCCAGCCACCAAATTTTAGAAGAAGGAAGTTCTAACAAAAAAAATATGCTATTCGGATGATAGGAATAATCGGACAAGGTTTTGTTGGCAACGCAGTATATCAAAAGTTTAACGATTTTTATGAAGTCTTAACTTATGACTTAGATAAAAATAAATGTAATTCAACTTTACAAGATCTAATATTTAAGTGTGAGACTATATTTGTCTGTCTACCTACTCCTATGAGTAAGGATGGGTCTTGTGATATTTCTATATTAAATCAATCTTTATCTAATATTGATCTGATTGTTGACAATTTAGAGACTACAAGGAATATTATTATTAAGTCTACTATTGCTCCAGGAACTACAGAAAAACTTAATAGAGAATATACTACTTTAAATATAGTATTTAATCCAGAGTTTTTAACTGAAAGGAATGCAGTAAAAGATTTTGAAAATCAAAATAGAATTATATTAGGAGGTCCAAGACCTACTACAACTGAGATAAAGACTATTTTCAGTAAAGTATTCCCAAAAGCACATATTATAAAAACAGATTCTACTCATGCTGAAATGGTTAAGTATGTTACTAACACTTTCTTAGCAACTAAGATATCTTTTGCTAATGAAATATATCAGCTTTGTAGTAAATTAAATATTGATTACGATAAGGTAGTGGAGTATGCGACTTTAGATAATAGATTAGGAGAATCACATTGGGGAGTCCCAGGTCATGATGGAGACTTAGGATTTGGTGGACATTGTTTTCCTAAAGATTTAGCTGCATTACTCCATCTATCTAATCGTTATGGCACAGTAAACGAAGTACTTAAAGCAACACAGTTAACTAATGATAAACTTAGAAAGGATAGAGATTGGGAAAGAATGAAAGGAAGAGCTGTATCCTAGCTATTTATAATGTAGTACCTAAAGACTAAAATTATTTAAAATGAATAAACAATTAAAAAATTATATAAAAAATATTATATCTGAATCAGCTAGGATTAAATTTGCTGGTAATCAATTTATTCTTAAGGTAGATACCAACGAAGACCCTCAGAAAAAAGGAGTAAAGGTACAATTTCTTCCTACCGAATTTGGTTCTATTACTAAAACACAGCAAAATGATATTGCTATCGAACTAGAAAAAAGATTATCATCTGGTTTAGAGCAATTTGATATGAAAGTAGAAAGAGATAGAAACTTAAAAGATAAAACTATTATAGGCTTCTTTATTTATATAGAATATTTTGACAGAATTATTAGAAAAGCTTTATCAGGACAGAATCCTTCTGCTGAGTTTAAGCCTAATGATGGTAATGATAATGAACAAATATAATGGATGGCTTTATACGGACTATACTTTAAGGAAAAAAGTGAACGAGTCTATAAATCAGATAGTTTTGTTCCTGATGAACCTTCAGACAAAATAGAAGCATCTTCTCCAATAGCTGCCAGACTTAATTTTGTTCGTAAATTAAAGATTCCATTTAAATTATTTCAAAGCAAATACTCTGTTCGAAAAATTGCTACTCTAGATTCTTTAGATATTAATACTAGAGAACAGTTACTAAATGCAGCAGCAATAGAAGAATCATCAGCAATACCATCTTATGTTGAAAGAAGTGAAATAAAAAAAGATATAGCAACTTCAAGGGATAGAGGAACAGCTTCTTCTAGAGTACTAAATAATCTTCCTTTGAGTTATAGACCAGCATATGAAGAAAGTACAGTATACGATACCAATGAAGTTAACCAGTGTAAAATATGTATACAGTACCAAGCAGGTAATTGTAGACTCTTTAACGCTGTAGTTAATCCAGTATATGTCTGTAACTCTTTCGGCAAATCAGTAGCAAAAAGAGTCCCAGTAGATAGTTCTGTAAAAGAAGTCATTTCTACTCCTGCTGAACTTACTGCTGAAGATATTAAAGAACAGAAAAGATTAGCTAAAAGGAGTCCTATCACGGATAGGTTTTTGACTAATGAAGATAAAATTAAAAGAGCGGAAGAAAAAACTAATCCATTTAGTAAAAACCGTAAATTTGGTCCTCGCAGAAGAAGCAAAAGTAGTAACCAAATAGAAAACTTAGAGGAAACCACAAGCGACTCTTCTCCAGATACCTTAAGCAATACAAATACTAATTCACAAACTACCTCAGAAAATCTAGGGTATTAGTTTCATTTCTTATTTAATTTTCTTATATTAATGTATGAGCTATAAAAATAAAATTAGAAGGATACTTAATGAACAATATGACTTCAGAGTAAGAATTTCCTCTAAAGAAATCGATAGATCAGTTATGCAAAAACAATTATTTACTGGAGTATTAGATCAACTTCGAAAGATAGAAGATAGGAGAGATTTTATGCTTTCAGAAATTGGTATGGATATGACTACATATGAAGATCAATTTTTTTCTGTGATAGAAGATCTAATGAAAATACATTTTAATAAAGAGCAACTTGCCTTAATACAAATGTATCTCTATCAGTTAGTTCCTGATAAAGAATGGGACGGTAATATTACTATTCAAAAAAATAAAAAAGAAGAAATAGTAGCTTTTAAAAGTCCTGACGATGTTTGGAATGTTATAAAAAAATTCGAATAGTAGTTGCCTCCCCGAATATTTATTCTTATATTTATATCTAATTTAAAAACGGTTATATGAATACAACAGTCCAAAGAATTCAAATGTTAAAATGCCCAGCATGTAGTGAAACGACTCTACACCCTAAAAGAAAGGAAATGGGTTATCACGTATGTGTAAATTGCTCAACAGCTAAACCTGTAGTAGGTATTACTACTGTAGAAGGTTCTGGTGATCATACTTATAATGATATTATTATAATGGATCAGGATAAGGCTAGAGCAATAGCACAGAAAGAAGCTGAGCTCTCTGGTAGGTCAGTTCATATTGAAATGCTAGATCTTGACTCAGATGAAACTGCAGTATCTCAATCTGTTAAAGAAGCTGTAGACCAGGTATTAGATGATGAAGAAACTCCTTATAATACTTTCGATCCTAACGAAGAAAAACAAGGTATAGAAGGAATAGATTACTAATGCCTAGACCAGCTAAAATATTAACTAAAGAAGATATTGTAAGAGCTCAGACTGTAACTAGGTCTAATATGGCGGCTGCAAGATACCTTCATGTTTCTTATAACCACTATAAGAAATATGCTAAAATGTACAAGAACGATGATGGAGTTACTTTGTTAGAATCTCATAAGAATCAATCTGGAGAAGGTATTCCTAAATTTGCTGTGGCTGGGAATAAAGAAGTTCCTCTTTTAGACCTCTTAGAAGGTAGAGTTCCTATAGAGCATTTTGATCCTAGGAAAATAAAAGCTAGGTTACTTAGTGAAGCTAAATTAGTAGAAGTTTGCGATAAATGTGGTTTTGCTGAAAGAAGAGTAACTGACCAAAAAATACCAGTTATTCTTAATTTTAAAGATGGAAATAAAAAAAATTGGCATTTAGATAATTTAGAGTTCCTATGCTACAATTGCTCTTTTCTTTATGCAGCATCACCTATAGAAGAGAAACGTGCAGAGGCAATGGAAGACTACGTTAAAACACGTGATGAAGAACCTGATTGGGAATTGGACTCGCATCACATCGAACATCTTAAAGAATTAGGGTTATATGATGATGAAAAGCCTGGAGACGAATTTATCTCAAGATTATAAACTATTTATAAGCATGGCCAAGAAAAAATACGATAAATTTTCTACTTGGAAAAAGAAAAAACCTTTAGAAAGAAAGGTTGCTGACGATCTAGTCAAGCAGTCTGAGAAGAATGAAAAACTCAGAGAAAAAAACATAGGTAAAGGTTTCCTTGACTTATTTTAACTAAAACTATTTTATGAAAAACTTATTATTAACTGTTGCAGTGAGTCTGCTGTCCACTTTTGTGATGGCTTTTACAATGTATAGTCGAGAAGAAGTAGACCCAATAGAAGAACCTCCGTCGAGGCCCTTGGCCTTGATAGAAACTACCCCAAAGATAGAAGCTCCCAAAGTGGAGATTATTATTAGAAATCACAATCAATTTTTAGAAGACTTAGGAATGAGAGAGTCTTCCGGAAACTATAAAGCAGTCAATCAATTTGGTTACTTAGGAAAGTATCAATTTGGTAGAAAGACTCTTAATGCTCTTGGCTATAAGTACATAACTAATAGAGAGTTTTTAGCAAATGGATCTATTCAAGAAGAAGCTATGTATGCCCTATTAACTCACAACAGAAAGATACTCAGAAAAACTATTAACAAATATTCAGGAAAGACTATCAACGGAATATACGTAACTGAATCTGGCATCTTAGCAGCAGCACATTTAGCCGGTCCAGGTAATGTAAAAAAGTTCTTTAGAAAAGGAAGAGAGTTTAAAGATGGAAATGGTACAAAAATGACATCTTATATGGCAAAATTTAGCATGTATAAGTTGGAATTCTGATATAAGGTTCTTATATTAAGGTATAATAATTAAGGAATAGGTCTTGCTTGCGGTTGGCAAAGTATGGATAAAGGCAGATAAGCCCATACACCTCTTCTTATTTTAAAATAAAGGTTATGGCAGAAAAAGGCGGATTAGAAACTCAAAATTTAATCAATGAGTTTAATACAGCGGGTAGTTTAGAAATCTTTATGAAGGATGAATGGCGTAGAGTTACGTCTAAAGACTTTAGAGCATTCAACGGACCTAGAAGGATTACACAGCCTCAATATACTGAGCTTGGTAATGTAGATGTTCCTATGATGACATATGAATACTTTGGCCCAGTCTATACTTGGGGCACTAATAACATAGTTGATTATTCAGATACTGGCTCATTAGAGAAGAGTAAGGTATGGGATAAGGCTAGAAAAATATCAGAGAATCGTGGTTAAATTACATTTTAATTCCCCAGAAGAGTTTGAAACTTTATTTCGTTCTGAAGACGTCAGAGTTACTAGAGCTATAGTTCAGTCAATTGAAGGAGCTATGCAAAAAGGAGCACGTTCAGCTAAAATGTTTGAAGTCAGTTTTGAAAATACTGAACTTGCTTATGAAATTAGTCTACCTCAAAAACAATGGGTTCAAGCTTTACAGACTAGCTTAGACTTTTACCATGCTAAAAATTTAATATACGAGCAAATAGATACTTGGAAGTTATTAGAATTAGCAAAGGACTGGTAATGAAAAAAAGTATGTAAGCCAGTTGCTTACCCGAATTATTATTCATATATTTATAGTATATAAATTAAAAAGGTTATAATTATGTCAGATGTTATGTTAAGTTTTGGTACAGGATTAGATGGTTACCTTACTAAAGATCAAATTAGAAACTCATCACCTCTAGTATTTGCAGATGCTCCTACTAACCCAGATGTTAGTAGTAAGTACTTATTTGTTAATACTGAAACTATTATTGACGACCTAGAAAAGTTAGGTTGGTTACCAGTTCAAGCTGCTCAGAGAAAATCTCGTAAAGCAGGAGGCACTATTTTTTCAAAGCATATGGTTGCTTTCCAGAATCCTAATATTAAGATTACTTCTAAGGATGGTGATGATGCTTTCCCTCGTATCTTATTGACTAATAGTCATGATGGTATGCAAGCATTTAAGTTTAGTGTTGGTATCTTTAGATTAGTTTGTAGTAACGGTTTAGTAGTTGCTGATGAGCAGTTTAGTGACTTTAAGATTAAGCATAAAGGTTATACGTTTGCTGAGTTACGTAATGTAGTTAAGCAGGCAGTAGAAGATCTTCCTAATAAAGTTCAGGTAATGAATGATATGAAGAATAGAATCTTAACT
>Ga0115572_10001692_pt1 | contig 17878 bp, 3 predicted proteins | sample COGITO_mtgs_1206_FD_88681 | JGI IMG/M metagenome (GOLD analysis project Ga0115572, IMG submission 88681) | Pelagic marine microbial communities from North Sea - COGITO_mtgs_120607 | ecosystem: Environmental > Aquatic > Marine > Epipelagic | place: Germany:Helgoland, sampling site Kabeltonne... | reverse complement strand
GAGACACTTGAGAAATTAGAAAAGAAATGAAAGACACGCTACTAGAACTCATGCAAAGAGATCAAGAAGAAAACAATCTAGAGAGTGATTAAGGTACAGACTACCCGAACTCTCGACACAAAACCCAACAACAACAGCGCAAACTGCATCGCACCTAACGTCATCTACGGATGTTTCGGAGGGTGCGTTTCTACGTATTGCTATATGTCTCGCTATAACGGTAAGAGAGTCTTTGTAAACAAGAACATAGAAGACATATTTAACTCTGTTGTAGAGTGGGAGAAGACCTACACAAAAGTTCCTGACCAGCAGGACCCTGTGTTCACTATGGTAGATATAGCATGTAATACAGACTTGGTACTTATGCAGAAGCATATGCCAATTCCTTTACATGACTATCTCCGTATGTACGATAAGCACGAACAGCTTAATACAACAATGGCTACAAAGTATCCAGAGTTACTAAAGCTAGACGTCAACCACTTTAATAAGAAGCCTAGAGTACGAGTAAGTGTAATGCCTCAGAAGTATTCTAACATATTGGAACCCAAGATGTCAAGTATCTTGAGCCGAATACATGACATTAATCGGCTCAAAGACTTAGGCTGGGAGGTGCATATTAACTACAGTCCTGTTATATTTGTTAAAGACTGGTACCAACAGTATGAAGAGCTTTTTACTTCAGTAAAAGACATTGCAGGTGAGAACAAATGCGAAGTCATAGCGCTTACTAATCATAAGCTGCAGATGATAAAAGCACCTGATGAAGCTCAGGAGCTCATGAAATGGAGCTCAGAGATCAAGAACAAGAGTGGCGTAATGCGATACCCTTTACGTCATAAAGGTAGATGGATAGAAGAATTTAAGGAACTCTACAGCCAGTACTTTGATAGAAACACTATCAGGTATATTTTCTAAAAATGCTTGTATGCAGCAACCAAAACGTTACTGCGTTGTAGCGCCTAAAGAATGCAACTGTAAAACAGGTCAGTGTTTAGATAAAGCGTTACTACGAAAGAAAAAGAAGGGGAGCAAATAGCTCCCCTTTTCTTTGTACCACATTAGATTCCGTAGAGCTTGTAGTATCCCACTTGTCTTTCGATAAATTGCCAACGCTGCATCATAGAAACTCCAGGTAGAAGTTGTTTAAGCCATATTTCCATTTTTCTTTCTCCTCTATACATACCTCCTTGATAGAATTTGTCATCTTCCCCCATAAACGGATACGCCATACCGTGTAGAAGAATCTTACTTATACCTTCTATTTGTCTAAAGGATGCAATTGGAGAGCTCATTAATTTTTTACCTTCATTAAACCATCCGTAGATTGGAACATAAGTCATAAGCTCTGTTCTACTACGATCTAGCATGTATGCCGTAGTTGCAAGTACCTTGCTGTCCTCTTCGTCTTCTGCAGCTCCTGCCGCAAACATTCCAAGAACACCTACAATTCCCATTAAAGCAATCTCTGACATTAGCCTTCTCATATTTGCTTTCTGAGGCTCACTTAAGTTGTTCCACTCTTTCTTTATATTGAACTCCATATTAAGAGCAGATCTTGTAAGCTCTTTAGCAAACTTATATCCTGTCACGTAACTACCTTCGTCTAGAGTCTCGCGGATTTCATTCCAAGAAGACTTACCAAACTTAGATCCAAAACGTTTGTTCCATCCTGGACGAGCCCATTTACGGAACTGTATTACAAGTCTTCCTAAAGCGTAATGCTGAAGAGTACCTGCATCTTCTTTATTATAGATACCGTGTAAGTATTGATTTACAGAGAGGACCTTGTTCTTAAACTTAGCAAGATCTCTACTTGTAAGATCTGTGCCGTCTAAGTTTTGAGCACCATCTTTAATTTCAATGTATCCATTCTTGAGCTCTAAAGCATCTTTAAGAGATACTTCTTTACCGTTAAGAAGAACTTGCTGCTTATCTAACATTGCAAGAAGAACTTGATTCTGCATACTGTGTTCACCCGCATGCTGCATTGCGTATACAGCGTTTTTAGCCCACAATAACTTTTTCATTACAGGATTAGAGTACTCACGCCCAGAAAGTTCGTCTTGAGTCTGCAAAACATCAAACCGTTTGGTAAGTGCTACAATAAAATTGTCGCTTTTAATGCTATCTCTATCAACCCACATGTTTAACATGTTCTTGTTGTAGTCTACCTTGGCTTTTGCCCATCCTTTACGATCAAAGAACTCGCTTGCAGCAGCTTCAACAGCAATCATCATTTCCCCGTAGGTCTTGTTATTGATTGCAGAAAACACGTTAAGACCGATGCCTGCTACAGAAGAATAATCCCGTAGATTATCAGTAATCTTTTTCCAAGTCTCATTCTCATCTGCTTCAAAGTGATCGTAGAAGACCATAGTCATCCACTTATCATAGTGTTTTAGAATGTTAGACTTCTCACCTTTGATTGTAGGAGTTTGTTTTTTACTAGGATCAGAAGAGAATAACTGCTTAAGCTTATCGATCTTATTAGGATCTTCCACAATCTCCATCTGCTTAAGCTGCTCTCTAATAAGAAGCATCTTATTCTCCATGCGCTTTCTAACCTTGTAGTTTACCGCTTCCTGGATAAACTGCTCCATTGTGTTCTCGAGATCAGAATTAAACGTCTGAGCTGAGTTACGACGAATCTGGTCAAAGATCTCTTTACGCTTAGCAAAAATTTCTTTGTTCTGTGCTTTTATCTGTCTAGATTCTTCTACCGTAGCAGTGTCTGGTATAGGCAAGATTGTTGGAAGTTCTTGTAAGAGTTCGCTATTTGCAGCACTGTATCTGCTCATATATCTCATATGAAGCATCTCTACAATATTACCAGCCTCATCTACAATAACAGGACTTCCGTCTATTGCATCGTCTAATTCAGGATTAGCATTTTTAAACTCTTTAGCTTTGTCTTTAACCTTCTTGGCTAGATCTTTTGCTTTAGTCCAATACGTAGACTCATCTAAAGGTATAGCAGGAATAAATCCTCTCTTAAAGAACGCACTGTTTGTTTCTTTAGTGAGCTCTTCAAGCAGGCTTTTGATCTCTGTAATGTATTCCTGCTGCTTAGTAGATAGACTTGTCCATTCTGGATTCTTGATTAGCTTACCTCCTTTTGCTTGTTTAGTAGGTAAGATAAACTTCCCGGTAAATGTTCCGTCTTTAAACTCGTACAAAGACTCCATGGTGATACCATCTGCCTTCATTTTAGCCATAAGTTCTCTCCAGTAGATACGCTTTCTATCGATCTCTTCTTCACCCATAGCTCTGTTGGTCTTAAAGTCCTTCATAGCTAAGGCAATAAACGAAACGTTTGTGTCCGCTAAAGAATCTAATAGGAGCTCTGTACTTGACTCGTCATAGAGATGCATACCGTCAGGATTAAACATCTTCATGAAATCATTTACAATCTCTGGATTCGTACTTTCTTTCCCAAGATCTTGTGCTAAAGTCTCACGAGCAAGAGCATCAATACGACGAAGAGTTTGAGCAACCTTTGCACCTTTTTTATTAAGCTTTTTAATGATCTTTTTCATCTCTTTACCAGAGCCTGACTCAGGAGGGAGATTTACAAAATCCTCAAACGCACTAATAGCTGTGCGATAGTTGTAAATAGTTTTGTAGAACGCATCTAGCTTTTCTTTAGTATGCTGAGTAGGATCTGCTAACCATTCTTCGTTCTTAGCAATGTAAGCGTCAAGAGAATCTATGTATTTTTTAACTTGGTCGTTAATCTTAGACAGAGTTTGCGACTCTTTAAGCTCACTCCAAGCACCTACAAAGTCGCTGAGATCTTGCATATTGTCTTTTCCATACTTACGTATAAGACGCTCTAATTGAAGACGCTTATTAGCTAAGAACTCAGTTACAGTATCACCGTAATCCTCACCCTTTTGCATTTGCTTACCCTCTGTAAGGCTTCCTCTAAAGTTGCGCTGCATTTGATTGCTTAGCATTTCTTCAGCAAGTATACGTGCTGCAGATGGTTCTACTCCAAAGATTTTTCCAACAGCGCGGAAGAACTTGTTTAACCAAATCTTCCATTTCTTCTGTTCGCGTTGCTCTTTGTATATCTGAGCTCCTTCTCTACCGATAGCCGTTACAAGAACTTCTTTTGCAAGTGCTATTCCAGAAAGCTCTGGGTAAGCATTAGCAACCTCGTTCCATAGAGTGCTGCCACGCAATTGTTTTATACCTAAAGCTACCGTAGGGTTACCTACACCTAATAAGTCTACGTAGATGTGCCCAAACTCGTGAATAGCCGTATCACCAAATACCTTATTAGGATTTAGAGTAATGACTGGTCTACCATTACGCGTTTGGACGTTTGCATTTTCCTTAATATTAGCATCAAGCTCTACTTTTACATCTACACCAATTGATGCAAAGTTTTCAGTAAGAGTTTTGACTTTGTCTTCTGTAGTAGCAACTTCTTCTACTTCACCAAAGGTTACTTTAGAAGCTTGTAGAGAAGGGTTGTGATGTACGTCAGAAGTCTTTCCAAGTTCTACAAGCTTTCCAGGAATACCTTTTTTAGCAATAGGAACATAAACAGCTCCCTCTTCGTTTGAACTTGTTCTTTCATACAAAATAGCCGCCTTAGTATCTGCAGCATAGCTTTCAGAGTTTAGATTGCTCCTATTTCCAGTACGAAGAACATACGCCCCAAGAATATCTGATTTCTCTTCTGTTACTGTGAACGTTCTATCCTCGCGCAAAACCTCTGAAGCTGGTTCATTCCACTCTTCTTTAGACAGAGAGAAATCTTTAGAGAAATCTCTGTAGTTCATCTGTGCATACATTCTAGGAGTAACACCTGCACCCTCTTTACCTTTTTGAGTATTGAACTCTTGGTAAAGAAGATCTGGAATGTTAAACTTCTCTAGAGCTGCAGGAGAGAAAAGCTTAGCATATGATCCTCTTTGGAATGCCATACCTTTATTCAAAAAGCTAAACTGTAGCAACTGCTTTCCAAGAGTGGCTAGCAGTGGATCATTGCTAAAGATAATTTCGTCTAAGGATTGTGACAAAGCTTCATCAAGTACAGAGTCCACAATATTTTCAAAGCCGATTAGCTTCATACCTTGGTTATTCTCTACAGAAGTCTTACCTAATAAAGGAGTAAGTCTGCTTAGAATATTAAAAGGATTTGAAGCCATTTCTGGGTATCGATTTTGTACGATTGCCAGCGTAGTAGCTACTGGTGTTTCTCCTGCAGCAATTTGAGCTTCTGTATATCCTTCTGAAGAAGGAGTGAGACCCATCAACATTGCTACATCCAAATCCTGAAGAACAGGAACATTAGATAGGGCATGCTGATTAATTAGACGTTTAGCTTTTATAGCTATATCATCATTCCATCTACCGTTATTAAAGATTTTTATAAGCTCACTAATGAATTTTCTATTACTATCTGTTTCTGCTAAGAAGAACTTCTGAGCCATCTGCAGAGAACGTTGGTTAACATTTTCGTAGTAAGACTCTAAAATCGGATACGCACTAGGAGCATCTGCCTCTGCACGTTTTGGATAAATTGCTTGGTGTGCTGGTACCTCTCCAATAAAGATCTTAGGTTCAAGATCCATAGCCTCCATAATGTAATTCATTTTATGACTTACACTTGTAGAAGGACCTGCAGACTTAACATCTGCTTTGTAGATATTGACACTGTCTTGTACTGCCATTGCAGAACGACGTACCTCAACAAATTTGTCTAAGTATGCAAGCTGCTGTACGTAGTAAGAAGCATTTTTTGCAGCGTCTTCACCTGGTACATATTCTAAACCTCGTTTTAAAAGTCGAGAGTCTAATGTTGCAGAAACCGATTTGTCTGTTTGAGCTGAGTACTTAGCCAAGATATCTTCAATGCTGTCAGCTGCAGTAATTCTAAGTTCTATGTCTTTAACTTGTCCTTGAGGAAGAGCTCTTAAAAGCTCTTTTACATATTCTTTTTTAGTATCGTTCAACTCTCTGTTAGAGCCATCACCAAATATAGATCTGTTGTTATCGTACTTAGTAGCAGCTTGTACAACTGAAGGCTGTGAAGCAAACATAAGCGCAGTGCGAACAGGAATACCGGTCATAACCATAGTTAAAATGGTAGGAACTGTGTATGCTTTACCATTGAACAAATCAAAGATTGGATCTTTTGCATTATCTACAGTAGCAGCAATAAACTGCTTAAGCTCGCTAAGGATTTTTACACCTTCAGCATTTAGATAACTACCAGCACCATTGAATCCGAGATTCTTGTGAACAATAGTAACATAGCTCGGAGACTTTGCAGTATGAAGCTTAGCGTTCTTCTTCACTTGGTCAGGGTAAGCCGCTTTAAGCTCTTTAGTTACCGGGTATTGTACAGCAATTCCGTCACCTAATGACATCCCTGTATTCTCTGCAAGTGCTCCAAAGACATTGAAGTTTGCTGCAATACCAATCATAGAGCTACCAATCGCATTACGATTACGGAACTCTGATTGAGTACTAAAGAACAAAGTGTTTAACGACTGATCACTCTTACCACGAAGCTTACCAATTTCTTTGGCTGCTGTCTTAAGACCTGCATAACCTTGTGGAGTTACAACCTCTGCAAGGTGACTAGGATGCTGTAAGATAGTTTGAATCATATCAAACAAATCGTTCTGCAGCTTCTTCTCTTTGGAGAGCTCTGAGAATGTACCATCTTTCTGCTTAACAGGAAGGTTTCTCATCTGCAAGAACATCTTATCGATATCAAAATCCGATCCCATCTGAACAATAAACTCATCCGGTACAATCATAGTACCTCCATATTCAGACGGTAAAAATCCTACAACCTTCATAGGAGCCATAGAGTTTTTACCTTCGGTAGGAATACGATACCCTAGAAGCTCAAACGCTTGTGGAAAATCTTCTAAGATTTTCTGCATGTTTCTAACGTTACCGCTAGGCGCTGTCATCTGCTTCTTCATAAAAGCAGGCATCATTACTTCGTAGTGGCTAAGAGATCCGTCTTCATTAAAGACTGCTTGAGGTCTACGTACATTATCCGATTCAAGCAAAGTGCTTGAAGCTTGTACTGCAGTACCTCCAGGTACTTTAATGTTAGTGATTCGATTAGTAAACAGCGAGAGCATCATTGACTCTACTTTAGAAGAAGCTCCTGTAAAGAATGCAGGCACAACAAATTTACCGTTGCGCATTTTTAAACCTTCTTTTAAAACTTCCGAAGCATCTCTACGATTAAGTTCATTAGTAATGATCTCACCAAAAGCTTCAGCATCTATCTCAAAGTTTCCGTCTTCATCAATAGTAGCTCCCATCTCCTCCATGAATTTATCATGGGCTGTTTGAACTAATGTACTTACAGTGTCTTGATAAGTTTGCATAAGCTCTTGCTTAGAACCAAACCTTCCGTAAGTAGCATTGTCATTAAGACCTTCAAGAATAAGCTTAGCTAGCTGTGAACCAAACTTCTGTTTTGCATCCACAAGGTGTTCAGGGTTATCTAACTGAATAGTGTAACCTGAGTGTGGTAGCTCACGTATTTGATCTGGACTAATTTTATCAGCCTCAAATAAAAGCTTACCATCTTCTTTCTGACTTGTAGGAGAAGACATTTCGTATCCACCTACTTTATGTGCAGACTCGTAAACAACTTCGTCTACATTGTTTTCCATCCAGATGCGAAGTTTGTCTAACTCTGTGCCTTTAGTAAGCTGTGGTATCAACGGTAAAGAAGAAAGCTTTACGAGGTTACTTGCCATACGATTCAAGCGACTGTCGTACCCTCTATGGTAATAGAAAGGTTTTACAGGATCGATAAAGTATGCAAGCTCTGCAGGCTTAAGCTTTTTACCAGATCTAATTTTTTTGATTAACGGATCATACTTATCACCAAGACCACGAGCTTGCATGATTTCTTGGAAACGATTTAGAGTCATGTACCCTTGAGCATCCGTAGTATTGATTTTCTTATACGGAGCTAGAAGTTTAACCGCTTTCTCTTTAGCCTTCTTCCCGGAGATTTTCTCAGACTCTTGAATGCTCATAGTAACATTCTTAAGCATTTCATCGTAAGATGCAGAGGCTATCTCAATGTCTTTAAGAGTAACCATAGTGTAAGAGCTACCTGTAAAGCGGCTTTGATCTAAGGCAATACCTGGAGTCCAAGGAGAAGCAGCACGTTTACCGTGATCCACATCACTCTTGTACTCTGCTTCAGTACCGTAGAATAGAACCTGCATTTCGTAGTTATGGAGATAATTGTGTAACGCCATACCTACTTTAGTTCTAGTACCTAAAGCAATAGAAAGTGCCTTGGCTTTTAGATCCTCTCCAATCTGATTGTTTACCTGACGTTTAAAGTCAGGAGCATTGTTAGCAGCCTCAACGATTTTTTGTTGAAGATTTTTAGCCTCCGTAAGAACCAAGTGTTTTTTAATGATTTTAGCTACAGCATGTAAACCACTAGAGAATCCCTCAACAGGTAGCCCTGTCTTTAGGTCAAACACTCTTTGTAAGTCTTGAAGTTCCTGCGGTGTAAGCTGCGCCCTATCTAATCCTTTAAGAAGCATAGATTGGAATGCCTTACCTGCAGGCTTGCCTTTCTCAGTAAGAAGATTACCGTCTGCATCTAAATCAAAGAATGCTTGCAAAGGTTGTCCAGGTACTGCTTCAAGATTTCCAGTTGTAAGAGACTCTCCAAAAATTCGTTTTGCCTCTTGAAGCATCATGTTAAACTCTCCCTGTAGAGCTCTAGTAATAAGGACTGTACTAATGTCTGCCTCAGAACTGTCATGGAATGCATCCATCTCTGTTTCCCAGCGAGGAGTTTGCATCATGTACATTGTTCCTTTATCAGAAGGAGTTAATGCCGGTGTAGTGATCACTGCATTTGCTTCATCAGTACTACCTTTCATAAATGAGTCTGCAGCCATAGCTGTAAACTCTACATCACTCATATCCGAAAAGCGTACACCTTTTGAGTTTGCTTTTAGACCATCTAAAAGAGCGTAGTTTAATTTTTCAATACCCTCTTTATTAAGTACAGGTAGTCCGTTTTCCATTAAAGGATCTGCAGAACCAATTACTTCCTGGTTTTTTCCTTCATGCTTAGCACCAAACTTAACAAGTAATCGCATGTAGTTACTAAAGCGGATCCGAGGATCCTTGAGCATGTCTGCAAGCATGTGTCGAGCATCATTCTCTCTTCCAGGTGTTTTAAGAACGTCAAGAACTCTTGATACGTAGTTAGCCTGAGTTACCCCGTACAAGTTTTTACCCTCTACGTTTTGGATAATGTTTTGAAGACCTTCTGCTTTGTACAAGCGGATGGCACGACCAAAACGTGTTAAGTTTCCACGCTCATCTCCAATGTTATTTTGAAGAAAAGCTTTTGCCATATCACGCAGTCTGGAATCTAGAACCTCTCTATTAAGGTTTTTATGGTCTAGCTCTCTTGCTACAGCTTTAGATACAACATCTACACCACCTTCTACTAGAGACATTCCCATTAAGCGTAAAGCCTCAGAATATCTTTTTGCAAATTCTAGGTTAGTCAGTTTATCAGACTTCTTAAGTCCGGCTACAATCTTCTTAAAGTATGCGTTTTTATTTGCCTTAAGAAGACTTGGATTTTTCTCTCCAATTCCTGGATCAAGCGTTTCACTTAGCGTCTCAAAGAATGCTTCGGATTGCGCTAAAAACTTATCCCGAATAAGGTGTTCGTTGTTGTTTCTGTTTACAGGAAGCATCTTGAAAGATCCTTCTTCGTATACACCCATTAAAATGGTAGGTGCTTGCTTAGAGAAGTGAGAGAAGAAAGCACTACGCAGGTTTTCAGCGTTTGGAGCATCTAATAACTTCTTGTATAGACCCATGTATGTAGCATCTGCAGTATGTGCAAACTCATAAATACGGTCCATCATTTCTTGTGTCGATGCAATACCTTGCAGCTGGCTCTCTAGATAAGGATAGATAGCATCAAACTCTACAAACTCTGTAAGACCAAAGAAAGTGTTGTCAGACGTTGTCAACGTTTCTCCTTCACGTACAGTACCTACTAACTTAGGAAGACCTTGTATAGTATTACGTACTTCTTGTGAGATACTATCTTTAGGATTGTGGAAAGCAAGGTTGTCGTTGTAATTACGTACCAACATACCGTCCATAGCCTCTTCATTAGATACTTCTGTATCCGACTCTTCGCTCTTAAGGTTGACGTTGTTAATACGTTTTAATGTACCCGGAGTAGCTGTAGAAAGATCTACGCCATAACGAGCTTTGTATGCTTTTAGAGTGCGGCTAAATAAACCTTCAGATAAATCCGTATCGTCAAAAGCATTTAAAGCTTTCTGGATGTTGACAGGATTACCAATACCTTTTTCAACTAAAGACTGCATGTAGTCGTAGAGTTCTTGCTCTACCCAGTCTTGTACGGTATCATCTACTTCTAACGAATGTTGTTTATAGTTCTGTTCTGCAGAACGAAGAGCCCCATGCATTAGACGAGTCATAATATTTACAGACTCACGAACTTCACGGTTGCTCATTTCCGGTAAAGCTAATGGAGCCTTTACAGTTTTAGCGTATGCAATCATACGTTCTGTAGGCTGGTACTTAAACTCTCCCGATTTAATGTTTTGGAATAGTTTGTCGGTGTGGTTTGGTTTATCTAAGAAGGTCTTAATAAGATCTTTTAGTTTTTTAAACCAGCGACCAATAAGTGTTTTAGGAGTATGGTTACTTTCTCCCGTAATCATAAATGCTCTAAACTTCTCTGCTAAGTATTCCTCTACTTGCAAGTCAGTCATTTGATCAACAGAAGTAACTCCAGATACGCGAGCATCCTGCATTGCCATTTGGAAACGAATGCCAGTGAGCTTGCCTAACTCTGCACGAGCTTCAGCATAGATAGCATTTCGTTGTTCCTCTGTCAAGTACAAATGCATTGCAGTGTGGAAACCTTCATGGTATGCAGTACCTTGTATTGCAAGATCAGAAACAGTAACAGCGGCGTTAGCAAACAAACCATAAGCAAGTTCTCCTCCGTTGTTAATCAATCCCTTAACACGATTAAACGGTACAAAAGGAAAAGTATTTCTCCACCACTCTTCTGCAGCATCTAAGTCTTCACGCTTACCATCATCCATTGGATCTTGGTTTGCTCTTAAGCTAAGACCTAACATGTCGTCCATCGCACTTGATGCAGACATACCTTTGTTCTTGGTCTTTTTCTTTTTAGGAGACTTCTTTTTCTTCTTAGCTTTTTTAACTGCTTCTACAGGAGCTAAAGATTTAGAATCTTTTGCACTTTCCTCTAGTGTAGGATTTACAACGTGTGATACAGCGTCGTGTTGAACGCTGCCTCCAAAATTGTTTTGACCTTTAATACTAAAAGGAGATACATACATCTTCTTTCCCGAAGGTGTTTCAAAGTATCCTAAGTTTACTTTAGAACGTAGACCCAGTGTTTTTAAATACTGTTCTTTTTCTACAGAGTCTTCTCCTTCGAGGAGGTCACGATTAATATCAGTGTATCGTGTTTTTAGAAGATCTAAAGCGTCAGCATAAGGAAGGTTTTTAGTCCCTTCACTGTTTTTAAGTTTGACGTTTCTAACATTACTAATAGGAGCTACCTCACCTTTATTAGTAATTAAAGTGATCTCTACCTCTCCTCTTCCCTCTTGTAAAGGAAGAACTAAGTTTACAAAACCGCTTTTAGTTTGATAAACTCTTACACCTGTCTTACCCGTAGTAGGAAGGTAGTTAGAAATGCGAGACATAATTTCGTCAAACACAGGAGTGCCTTTTAGCTCTAAACCTTTAGTGTTTGCAACATGCGAACGAAGCGCATCTATGTCATCTTTAAAGACCTCCGTAAGACCAGCTTGATCAAGAGTATCCATTTGCACAGGAACAGCTATTAACGTATCTCCCATGCCTGGAATAAACATATAAAGCTTACCGCTTATGATGTCATCTTGTTTTACTACAGCTCCTGATAAAGGGCTGGTAGCCTTACCCGTTTCAGCATATGCAATACCATGCTCTGTTAAAGAGTCTTCAGCTACAACAGATAAAAACTCAGGCTGTCCTGAGAAAATTACAGCACCTGGAGTAGAGTCAGTAACTACAGATACAATCTCTTCAGCTCCTGCTTTAAAAATGTCTTCCATCTTTTTAGCACGCTGCACTCTAGCTTTTTCTCTTGCTACATCACGCTCTTTATCAATTACTACTTCAGGATCGCCAGACGCAAAAGCGTCATTTAGCTTTTTCTCAGCAATATTTAATCTTTTTTGAGCAGATGCTTGAGTATACATCTCTCCTAAAAGGACTCCTTCTTTATTAAAGACTCCGTATCCGCTTTTAGTTTTAGTTGTAGGACGAATCAATAAATCATCTCCTACTTCTAGATCATAAAGAGCTTGCAGTATAGTAGCTTCCTCTTCAGTGATTTCTGCATTTGGAAGTCTATTACCTTCAGAATCAAAAAGCTTTCCTACTAAGTTGTAACCAAAGTCAAACAGATCTACTTCTAAAGAAGAGACCTTGTTCATTAACTCTAAGCGTTCTGACTCAGGATGATTATTGGTGTGCTCCTCTTCCTCTTTATTAGGAGCTTCAGCTTTCTTATTATTTGCAGGCTCCTTACCTAACAGCTCTAAGATCTGGTTGTTAAGACTTTGAATCTCTGCTTCAAGACGTTCAGCAGTAGAAGGACGAAGGTTCTTACGCTTAAGCGTACCTTGTTTACGTCTCAGTTCTGACTTTAGCTCTTCGACCTGTTGCTCTACTTCATCTGTAGTTTCTGGAAATCCTTCCTCATCAATCTGTGCTTCAAAGTCAAACTCCAGCTGAGTAGGAATTTCTCCGTTATCTAAACCATCTGTAAATGGAGCACCTTCTTCATCAATTTGATCTGCATAATCTTCTGCAGTCATTCCTTCTTCATCGAGATTTTCAAGAATAGCGTCGTTCAAACCTGACTCATCTAAAGCATCAAGCTCTTCGTCTGATTTCATTTTACCATTCTCATCAAACAAACCTGCAGTAAAGTCTTCAGGTTCTGCTGCTTCTTTAGGAGCATCAGTAAAGTCTTCGGGATCTGCCTCAAAAGGATTGGCAGGACCAGACTCATCTAAACCACCAGGAGGAGTTACATCATCGGCAACCTCTGCTCCTTTAGATTGCTCTTCAGCAACCGCTCTTTTTCTAGCATCCTCTGCATCTTGAGCAACCTTAGAGTCATCTTGCATAGCACCTTGAGTGCTTGCAGCCTTTAGAACTTCCATACGGTCTTGAGCTGCTTTACGGATAACAGGATCCGCATGTTTAGTAAGAGCTTTAAGATCAGAGTTAACAGAGTCAAACGATTCAATTCTTTTTAAGAAAGCTTCTTGAGCTGCTTTCTCCAATTGTTTGTCTTGTCTCTGTACCTCTCCTTCTAAAGCCTCAATGTTTTCATTTGAAGGAATGCTTACAGCTTGATCTTTAAGAGCTGCTGTATCTGCTTGGAGTATAGCCAGGTTTATATATTGGTCAAGAGCTTGCTCTGGTACCGACACTCCTTCTAAAGAAGACTTGCTAGAATCATACATTTCCTCCAACTTGCTTTTTACAGCCTTATACTGACCAGCAAGTTTTTTATTTCCCTGAACTTCGGCATCTTTTACTCTACCATCTAGCGCACTAATAGCTTGGCGTATACCGTAATTCCGTACAATATCTGCAGTTTCAGGATCGATGTCTAGTTCTTGTTCAGTTTCAGAGATCTGTTTTTCTAGATCAGAAGCTTGTTCCTGGCGTTTCTCTCTCGCCAAAGTATTGTTCATCTGTTGAACTTCAATAATACTCTGAACACGTTGAGAAGCCTTGCTGTAGAACATACCTCCATTGTGCTTCTTATAGATGCGCTCAGCTTGAACAACTTTATTACGCATGTCGTTAATAGTCGCATCAACATCTGCATCTGTTCCTTCTAAAGCAGATTCTACTTCAGTTCTAAATTCTTTAGAATCTAGTTTTTCTAAAAACAAATCAACAGTACCTGCTTTAAGTTCTTCCATAGCAGCTTTATAAAGAGCTGCGTCTAAAACTTCTTTTAGATTAGCTTCTTTGTCTTTCTCAGACAATGTATCGTCACTCAAAGTTTTTTTAATGTCTCCTAAAGCTGCGCCAATAGTAGCCTGTCTAGCTTTAATAGCAGCAATACGACTTGTTTCACTTTGAGGACCTACATCTTTAGAGATTAAACCTGCAACACCTGAATGCGCAACACCGCCTAATACACCCCAAGCAGCTCCTTCATAGAAGTGACCATCAGTAACGTATTCTTTCATACGATCAGGCAGCATAGATTTTTCACCACCTAGAAGTGTATGTCCAAGGTATTTACCTTCTTCACCTCCAATGTAGTTAATTCCTTCTTCAACACCTTCTGTTAGCTGTGTACCAAATAAAGATGCTCCAGGAATAAAGCGATGACCAATCTTTTGAAGACGAGACATTTTATTCCAAGTTCCCTGGGCTTCTAAAACTTTTTTAGTTCTACCCATTATACCAACGCCTGTAGTTGCTTTACTCATTTTAAGTAGAGGAGCAAACTGAATAGCGTCAAACACGATGTTCATAGAGTTGACACCGTAAGATCTCCAAGAAGCACGAGATGCTACATATTCTGAGAGTTGTTGAGGAGTGAGATCGTCAACTTGATAAAACTCTTTGGCATCTGCTGCCATCTGAGAGTTTAGAAGTTCTTCTGCACGTTCAGGATCTTCTAAAGCTTTTTGTGCCTCATTAAATACTTCGTCGTATACCTGGTAAGCTTCTCTAAAGTTTTCTGCGTTACGAGATACAGCAGCACCTAATCCGAGCTTGGTAGCATAGCGTGCTCCGGCACTCATGTTAGAAAGACCTTTACCAAGCTTACCTAAGTTTCCAGCTCTACCCATTTTACTAAGTAAAGAGAGACCGCTTGTAACTGCTTTTGCAGGTACAATCATAGATAAAGAAGAAGCTACTGAAGGCATATGACCAAACCACCAGCCACTATCTAATACATCAAACGTAGCATTTGGATTGGTACGGTAAATAGGAGTAGCATCAGCAATACCTTCACGAATACTACGACCAAAAGAAATAATAGCATTATCAAAATCAGCAGTCTCACCTTTTGCAGTTTCTGCTGCTGCTATAAAAAGCTCTGGAATAGATCCAAGACCCTCAATTGTACCACCTACAATTTCACCTGCCATCTGAGCAACAGATCTTGCAGCTTGGTCTGTCCAAGGCTGACGCATTGCCTGCTCTAGCACTATGTCTTGAAGAGGCTTAACATCTTTAACGTAGTCAGTGTAGTCTCCTAATCTAAGACCACCATGCATACCACTATAAATCGTGTTTTTTTCTATGTCAACTTTACTTCCTCCGGATGTAGGATCTTTTTCAGTTGCAGCATTAAACTCTGCTTGTAGACTTAAAGGTGCTTGTGGCTCTTCAGAACTAACTCCTACCTCCGGAGAGGTAGGGTTATTAGTTGAAGCCGACTGAGACTGATTGAACTCTTCTTGTAAATTCATACGTAAGTATTAGAGTATAAGTGGTTTAATTCTTAGGAGTAAAGAATGTTTTAATAACTCCTTGCTGAGTAAATAAAGCTTTTCTTCCATCCGAACCTATTACATAGTTTCCATCTAGATCTTTAACATAAACCATTTCGTTATCTATGTTAGATTTTTCTACTACAATTGTAGGACGGTTACCAGGACGAGTAAGCTCTACAGGTAGATCTGTAGACAATGCTTCTTCTACTCCTTGTTTAGCAGGAGTCTGAGCTTCATAAAAGTCTAAAGTTTCTTTCTGCTTAAAAGCCATTTCTCTGTTTACAGGAGTAGTTTGAGGGTTGTTAAGTGTAACGTCAATGTTGTTTCGATAATTCTGAGTAGTTGCCGCAAGAATACCTTCACTTCCTTCAAAGTCTACAAACAGTTGTTTTGAACCTATTTTATTTGCTTCTTCAATTACTTCTTTAGCCTTCTTACTAAGATTAGCATATTTCTTATCCTCTAAATTAATTTGAGGAATTTGTACTGCTATTCTACCAGAATTATCAAAAGCTGGACCCATTATAACAAGGTCTCCAGTTGAAGATAGAGCTCGTAGTGCATCTAATACATAAGGACTAGAATCTCCCCTAGTAGAACCTGAAACAGTAACATTACCTCCCATAATTCCTTTTTGTAGGAACGCTTCAGCAAACTCACTTTCTTCTCCTAAAGGAAGTACGTCAGGAGTATATCCAAATGCTTCTGATTTGGTTTCTAAGAAATCTCCAAAGTCGTTGTTCTTAAAGATTGAAGTATTAGCAAGGTCTTTACCACTAGCATTTAGAAGCACAGATTTCATAATCTGACCATTTCTAACTCTCTTGTTGAATGCCTCTTCTCCGTAAACTTCTTTAAACGCTTGAATGTGTTCTTGTATAGCAGGATTAGAAACGCTTACAGTACTTACATCACCTTTACCAAGTCCTCCTATATCGTCACCATCACCAACATTACTAATGTCTGGTAAGAACTGAGTGGACAAGTAGTAATCTAGGTCTTTTTGATCGCTTGAAGAGAACGACTGAGTTTTTAAAAATTCTTCTTGAATATTTTTTAAGTTTTGTTGCTTAGCTTCCTCAGCTTTAATTTGATTCTCTAAACTTTTTCTAGTCTCAGGATTATCTACAGATGTGTTGTTAAGTGCCGTACGCAAATCTTGAACAGCCGCAGCAGATGCAGTTAGCTCCTCGTTCCATTCGTTGTATCCATAGTTTCCGTAAGGATTAATAGCAGACCCTTTAATTACAGGAACAATAGGTTTCTTGTCGAGAGCCTCTTTACGGAATGCCATGTACGTGCCGTCCGCTTTCATATCGGCTTCAGTACGTTTGTAAGACTCACGCTGTGCATAAGGAGTTACAAGATCCATCAGCTCTTGCTCGTAAGCTGTTATGTCACGAACTTTAATGTTACCGTCCTTGTCTTTGTATTCTTCTTGACCTACAACTGCCATAGGGCTGCCTACCATAGCATCAAGATCTCCTGTAGCTTGGTATACTCTATAGCGAGCATTGTCTTCAATAGCTCTACGGTACATTGGATTAGCTTGCAGCATTTGGATTGCAGCATTGCGTACTTCTTCTTCAGTTACAGATTCAACGCTACCACTTGTAATGTAACCTGCTTTCTGAGCATTAGAAACCCAAGATTTTTTATCTGCTTCCCAACCATCAACAAGCTCATCAATAGCACCTTGTAGATCTGGGTCTTCATAAAAGTTATGTTCAGTAAAGATATTATATTTACCAAACTCATCAGCTTCTCCAACACCAGAATAGCCTTGAAGACGTTGTTGAAAGATAGCTTGCTGTACAGGACTGAACTCTGAAGCTTTTGCCTGACTTGCAGCAATGTTTTTTGCACTAGACCTAGCAGAATTTAATTGGGTGTTTTGTGCAAACTCTTTACCCTGCATACGCACTAAGTCTCCAGAACGTTCATAAGCTCCAGTTGCTGCAATACGCTCTTGCTCGTCACGGATTTTTTTAATTTGAGCCTGCTTTATAGCTTCATCTTCGTTACCATATACAGCAGTTTCATATGCAAGCATATCTAGCTTGTCCATTTGATCCTTGTTCTGAATAGCGCGATTCTGAAGTACAGTAGCACTTTGCTGAAACGCATCTATAGGTAAGCCTTTATATTGGCTTACAAAAGGACTTGATCTAAAATTACTTAGTGGATCGGTAGCCATAATAATTACTGATTCAAATTATTAATTAAACCCATAAAATACTTATAAGCAGTAGGATTTGTCTGCTTTAATTGCTCTGCATATTGAGGTC
>Ga0115572_10001691_pt1 | contig 17890 bp, 20 predicted proteins | sample COGITO_mtgs_1206_FD_88681 | JGI IMG/M metagenome (GOLD analysis project Ga0115572, IMG submission 88681) | Pelagic marine microbial communities from North Sea - COGITO_mtgs_120607 | ecosystem: Environmental > Aquatic > Marine > Epipelagic | place: Germany:Helgoland, sampling site Kabeltonne... | reverse complement strand
GAGACTTACTACGAGAACAGCTATGGTACAAAGGAAGGCACACCACGTTCAGCCAAGACCTGCGAAGGCAAAGTCGTTGAAGTAGATGGAATCAAATATAAATTAACAGCACTATAATAACCATGAATGTAAAATTAATAGACTATACATCAAATGCAGTTGACAAACTCATTTACACAAAATCAACAAGGTTGACTCAAGGAGATGACACACGCCAGAAAATCAAGGCAATGTCAACTGATGAAAAAATGGGTGAACTTGCTTATATGGCAAATACAATCCCAAGCAGTTGGGAGTTTGTAAACTACACATTTGAAATATCTGGTGTGAGCAGAGCATTCACCCACCAGTTTGTTCGCACTCGCACAGGATGCTACGCACAGCAAACAATGCGATTGCTGAACATGGAAAAGTTTGAGTATGTGACTGGACCAACTATCAAGCATGATGAAGATGCAATTGCAATCTATGATGGTGCAATGGACATGATTCAGAACACCTATGATAAGCTGATTGAGATGGGAGTGGCTGTTGAGGATGCACGTGGAATACTACCAACAAACATCTGCACAAACATCATTGCTCAATTCAATCTTAGGACATTGGCTGAGATGGGCAAATCACGCACAGGAAAGCGAACACAGAATGAATACAGAGATGTGTTTGATGGCATGTTCAATGCAGTTTTAGAAGTCCATCCATGGGCTGAATCCTTTTTGTGCCCAAAAGATCAAGACAGGCTAAAGATGTTGGAAGATTTGATTGAGACAGCAGAGCAAAGATCAATCTCAACTGATGAGCGATATGCTGGTTGGAAAGCAATTGACAAGATTAGAAAGGGTGAAAAATAATATGTTATCTACAAGAGTATACATGACAGCATTCACCAATCATCTTTATGATTTGGAAGGTTATATTGGCAATGATGATGTGCCTTGGGTTGGCTATGATCTGGATGGAACACTGGCAGCCTACCATGGTTGGAAAGGAGCAACAAGCATAGGCAATGACATACACCAAATCACTGAGTTGCTTTGCTCTGACTTGAAAAATGGAAATCGTGTCAAGATATTCACAGCCAGAGTAAGTGAGTGCACAGGAATAAACGCACACATATCTAAATTATACATTCAGTCATGGGCTTGGATAAAGTTTGGTGTGAAGCTTGAGGTTACAAACGCTAAGGACATATACTGTTACAAGATATATGATGATTTAGCAGTGAATGTAAAACACAACAAAGGAATCATCAATGAATAATTTATCAGCTGAAATAATTAATCATGCACTTGACAGTGAAGTTGCTAATGAAATGCTTAAGAAGTCTGGCATGACTTGGGATGGTGTTTTTGCAGGCAATGTTAGAGATCATTTCATAGACACAATTTCTGGATTGGTTGCAATCAACTCAGCAAAATCAGTTGGCTATGGAGATTACATTGAAGAGCGCAAAAATGATTCAATGCTTTTTCAAGCCATTCAGACACACACAGAGATACGCAGGAAGTGGATTAGGTTTGATTCACTAGTCAAGGCAATAGCTGAAGATCCAAAATCACCCTCAGCAATATCACACATGGAATGCATCAAAGATCAACTAAGTGACATGGCAGTTTATAGTGTCATGCTTATGGAGATATACCAATCATTCACTGATGATAATATTTGACACTGAAACAACAGGATTGCCCAAGGCAATTGCATCAAACATAAAGCACCAGCCTCAGATCATTGAGTTTGCTGCAATAAAATTATCTGATGTTGATTACAAAGAGGTGGACAGGCTGCATTTTTTGGTCAACCCAAAGCGCAGACTGCCACCAGAGATTGTAAAGATAACAAACATAACTGACAGCATGTTGAAAGATGCACCATTGTTTGAAGATAAGCTAAATGATTTGCATCTGTTTTTCAAAGGTGAAACCAATCTAATTGCACACAATCTGGCATTTGATAAGTTGATGTTAGAGCTTGAACTTGATAGGTTAGGCATTGATGACTTCCCAATGCCAAGCAACTTAATATGCACTGTGGCTGAAAGCTTTCACATAAAAGGATTAAGGCTAAAGCAATCAAGTTTATTTGGCTTGGCAACTGATGGATTAGAATTTGCTGGTGCTCACAGAGCAATCAATGATGTTGAGGCATTGTGCACTTGCACCTTATGGATGATAGAAAATAATTATATAGAATTGAAATGATAAACTTTGCAAACAGAACACAATATTCATTCCGCACAGCAACAGGCAGTTTAGATGAAGTCATAGCAGCCAACCCAGATAAGATTGTAGGAATCTGTGACAGAGTTAGCACTTGGGGGCATTTGGATTTTATCAAGGCTTGCAAGAAAGCAGACAAGCATCCTGTGCTTGGAGTTGAGATTGGAACTGTAATGAACTGTGATGAAAGGTCAAAACAGCCATTTTCATACACTAGGTTTTTTGCAAAAAACTCAGAAGGCTTGAAAGAGTTGCATGAGCTTGCATCGTTAGCAACAGAGAAGTTTTATTATTTGCCAAGGATTGATTGGGGTGTTGTGAGCAGAGTTTCAGATAACTTGATTGTTGTTCTGGGAGCATACTGGGATGAATCAAATGCAGATGATTACTTGGCCAGAGACAACTTTTATGTGGCTTTGGATAGCCAGTGCAACACCTTCTACAAAAGAAGGATTGAAGAGCTGTATAGGCACAAAATACTTGCATGCTCACACAATTACTATCCAAAACAAAGTGATCTTAAAAGGCATCAAGTTGTTATTGGGATGCAGAATTATGAGATGCGAACAAGCCCAAGCCATATCATGAACGATGAGGAGTGGCTAAATTATTTTGGTCATCAGTTTGAAGATGTATTGTCAAGGACAGAATCTGTGTTTAAGGATTGCCATGCTGAAGTGCCGTTTGCAAAAATGGTTTCACCTGTGGTGGACACAACTCTTAAAAACATGTGCATTGAAGGTGCAATATTGCGTGGTGTTGATTTAGAAGATGAGGTGTATGCAAAAAGATTAAAGCGTGAGTTGGACTTAATCGCCACAAAAAAGTTTGAAGATTATTTCTATGTGGTGGCTGATTTAGTTCAATATGCAAAAACAAAAATGTTTGTTGGTCCAGCTCGAGGCTCATCATGTGGATCATTAGTTTGTTATTTGATTGGCATAACAGACATTGATCCAATGCCTTATGATTTGTTGTTTGAGAGGTTTATTGATATCAATCGTGAAGACTATCCAGACATCGACATTGACTTTGAAGATGTTAAGCGTGAGATGCTTTTCAAATACCTAGCCAAAAAATATGGAGCTGATTGTGTTGCAAAGCTTGGAACAGTAAGCATGTTGAAAGCAAAGTCAGCAATCACAGATGTTAGCAAGTGCTTAAGCATTCCTGTTTGGGAAGTTTCAGATTTGAAGAATGCAATTATTGAAAGAAGTTCTGGTGATTCACGTGCAGGATTTTGTTTGCTGGACACCCTTGAGCAACTAGATGTAGGAAAAAGCACACTGGCAAAATATCCAGAGCTTGAAATTGCAGCAAGTGTTGAAGGTCATGCTAGACACACAGGAGTTCATGCAGCAGGAATCATTGTCACAGCTGATCCCATTTCAAAATATTGTGCAGTTGATGAGAAAGCTGGATGTGCAATGATTGACAAATACAATGCTGAGAAAATAGGATTGCTGAAGATTGATGTGCTTGGTTTGAGAACACTCAGTGTGCTGCAAGATTCAATTGATCAAGTTGGGATGAGCAGAGAGCAATTGAAAGCTTGGCCATTGGATGACCAGAAAGCCTTAGATGTCTTGAACAAAGGACATTTTGCTGGTGTGTTTCAATTTGAGGGCAATGCATTGCAGAGTCTGTGCAAACAGATAACAGTTGATTGTTTTGATGACATAGCTTGCCTCACAGCTTTGGGCAGACCTGGACCACTAAGCTCAGGTGGCACAGCAGAATACATCAAAAGAAAGCTTGGGTTGTCCAAGATAACAAACATCCATTCTAGTGTTGATGAAATAACTGACGGCACACTAGGAATCATTGTTTACCAAGAACAGGTCATGCAGATTGCACGCAAGGTTGGTAAGTTGAGTTGGGAAGATGTCAGTAACTTGCGCAAAGCAATGAGCAAATCTTTGGGCAAGGAGTTTTTCAACAAATTCTGGGTTAGGTTTGAATCTGGAGCAAAAGAAAATGGAATACAATCTGATGATGCAAAAGTGATATGGGACAACATCAACACAATGGGATCATGGGCATTCAATAGATCACATGCTGTTGCTTATGGAATGATATCTTATTGGTGCTGTGTCATGAAAGCAAATCACCCTCTTGAGTTTGCTGCAGCTTGTTTGCGCAATGCAAAAGATGATGATCAAAGCATTAAGATACTTAGAGAGTTAAGCCATGAAGGATTTGGATATTTGCCATATCACAAAGACAAGTCATTAGCAAATTGGTCAGTCCAAGATGGAAAGCTGGTTGGTGGATTGGTTGGAATCAAAGGAGTTGGAGACAAGTTGGCAGCTGATATTTTAAAAAGAAGAGCTGGTGGTGAATATACACTCAGGCAAAACAACTTGCTTTCCTCTGGGACAACAGCATGGGATGATATCTGGGAAGGAAAAAACAAGTGGGGGCACATCATTGAAAACCCACACAAATATAATGTCACATCAAAAATTTCACTGATTGATGAAATTTCATTGGATGATGAAGGTGAATTTGTTATCATAGCAAAGATGACAGATAAGAATTTGCGCTGCCACAATGAGCTAATATTGGTTGAGAAAAGAGGTGGCAGAGAGATGACTGGGCAGACATTGTTTTTGAAATTGGTGCTGGAAGATGACACAGGAATGCTGAATGGGACAATTGACAGATACAAATATTTGAGAATTGGCAAGGAAATTGTTGAGAGTGGAAAAGTGGGTGACTGGTATCTCATCAAGGGCAAAAAAAGAGCAGAGTGGTCACAGATATTTATTGACAGAATAATCAAATTGACAGGGTGTCCACGCTACAACCCACAATCAGACCCTGAAAAAGAATCAAAAATAAATGTTGACTAAGTTAGTTTAATTCTCATAGTCAGTTGTAAGTTAGCAATTCTGCTAGCCGAAAAAAATCAAAATTATGAATCAAAAAAAACAAAACCTAGTAGCAGCAATAGTAGATCACATGCAAAATGAGCGCAAGGCTAATGCTCTTAAGCATGGTCTGAATCTTCATGAAACATCTCACAAAGAAGATGTTGCTGAAGTAGAGGCAATCCTTGACTGGGATGCAAAAATACAGAGCCTTGAAGACTTCTGTGCTGTGAATGAGTGGGAGTCATACTTTGACTTTTACAAAGATGTCCATGGAATATCTCCACGTTGGACAAGCTGGACAGACCACACAGCAGATGAGTGGAAAGTGTTAGTGTCTAATCTCTCAGCTCAATTAGCATAAGCTCACACAATCAACTATGGGGTGCAGCATCCTACACTGCATTTTTTATGGAATACGACAAAGCACGCACAGAAGAATACCTGGAAAGCACACCATTTATAAATCATGGATTCAATGAGGAGTGGCACTATCAAAATAAAATCATCACAACAATCTTCCACCCACAGATACCTGTTGGCATGGAGTTGGGTGCAGTCATAGCAGGTGACATTGTCATAGACAAGCCAACAACTGTTATAGCAAAAAACAATAACAAGCGCACCAAGATAGAAGCTGGCACACTAATCAGAAGATCACTAATACCAGTTTGTGGAAGGCTTAAAAAATAATCTAATCAAATCAAAAATAAATGTTGACTGTGTTAGTTTTATCAGCATAGTCAGATATAAGTTAGCAATTCTGCTGACCCAAAAAATAATCAATCAAAATAAAAATTATGAACATCAACACAACCAATCCAGTCAACTCTAACCTTCTTAACCTTAGCGTATGCGCATCAGACGAATGTGATTTTGCTGATGTCAAAAAGGTTTCAACTCCTTCACCATCAAATCGCTGGCATCCAATTGCTCATGATGAGCTTGTCAACCAATTCAAGAGTGCTGTGGACAACACAGAGCTTGAGATTGTAAACGAACACCACAGCCTTCATCGTGAAGGTCAACGCTACTTTGGTTTGTTCCAAGTCAAAGGCATTGCTCGCAAGCATGGAGATGAAGTTGGCACAGTGATGGCACTTCGCAATTCTCATGACAAGGCATTCCGTGCTGGAATCTCTGCTGGGGATGCTCCATTTGTTTGCTCCAATCTGATCTTTGACAATGAGATTGTATTAGGCAGACGCCACACAACCAATATCATGCGTGACCTTCCTGCAATTGTTAGCCAAGCAATTGGTCAACTTATGGACAGCTGGTCAGCCACAGACAAAAGGATTGATTCCTTCAAAGGATTAGAACTTGATGATAAGTCTGCCCATGATTTGATTGTTCGCAGCTATCGTGCAGGTGCTTGCACCAAGTCACAAATGGCTGATGTTGTTACTCAATGGCACAAGCCAGAGCATGAGAATTTTGAAGCACGTGACCTTTGGTCATTGCAGAATGCCTTCACCAATGTTTATCGTGGTGGCATCTTGCGCTTGCCAAAACGCAGCCAAGCTCTAACCTCTGTTCTTAACACTTATGCAGCTTCAGCAATCTGCGCTTAACTAAAATCAATGTGAGCCCATCATGCCTAAAAAGGTGTGGTGGGCTTCACCCTTTTAAAATATGCAAGTAACACCATACAAAAACAAATGTTTGCTTCTAACTGCAGACATCAGTGATCCAGAAACTTTCAAGGCTATGGGTTGCTTTCCTTCATTCTCAAAATGGGTTGGAAGAAACTTAGCTGTCAAGATAACACGTTTAAATGTCCAGCATGTGGTTAACAACTGGCCAATGGCAGATTGGATAGGTGGATCTCAAGACACCCTAGAAGAGCATGAGAGGATGCTAGGTGTGTCTGAAGAGCTTGTCACAAAGAAAAACCAAGGAGCAATCATTGCTGATGATGATGATTATGAATATAAGCGTGAGCCAATGGAGCACCAACGCACTGCATTCAATCTATCACGTGATCGCAAATCCTTTGCACTTCTTATGCAACAAGGCACAGGAAAAACAAAGGTCACAATTGATACTGCTTGTTGGCTTCACCAGAAAGGTGAAATTGATGGCATGATAATTGTTGCATGGCCAAATGGTGTTCACAGAAATTGGATTGAATATGAATTGCCTGTGGATATGTCATTGCCATATGATGCAGTCACTTGGACACCCAAGCACAAAACAATGAAAAAAACTGCTGAGTTGAACAAGGTGTTAGACTCAAAAAAGTTCAAAGTCATTGCATTTAATGCTGAGGCATTCACAAGTGATGCTGCCAGATACTGGATTGAAAAGTATTTGAAATCAGGAAAGTATTTGTTGTGCATTGATCAGAGTGCAAGCATAAAAAACCCAACAGCATCACGCACCAAATATTTGACCAAGATATCTAAGTTGGCACCATACAAAAGAATACTGGATGGACAGCCTGTTGCTGAAGGTGCTGGTGAGTTGTATGCACAATTTAAGTTTCTGGATGAATGGATTATAGGTCACAATTCTTGGACAGGATTCAAGGCTGAATTTTGTCGCATTGGATATTTCAATGAGATTGTTGGATATAAAAACCTTGGTGAACTGCACAGCAGGATTGATGGTCATTGCTATCGTGTGCTGGCAGATGACTGCTTAGACTTGCCAGAAAGAATTTACAAGATGTGGCATTTTGAATTGTCTAAAGAAGAAAGGAAAATATTTGATGATTTGAAATCCAAAGATTTTGCTTACTTCCAAGGTGACAAGGAAGAAGTCATAGATGAAGATGGAGAAGTGATGGAAGAGTCACTGGCAATAGTCAAAAACATGCGATTGCAACAAATAAGCTCTGGGTGGTTTAAGGGTGAAAATGAACTTAAGCAAATCAACCAATCCAGCCCAAGCAGAATGGATGCCTTGTCGTTGCTTATAAAAGCCAATGAAGGAGAAAAGTGTTTAATATTTGCAAGATTTAGAGCTGATCTAGAGCTGATTCAAGAAACACTTGGAGATAAAGCAGTGAGCTTTCATGGTGGCATTCCTTCTGATGATAGAGATGAGGCAAAAAGAAAGTTCATGAATGATCCAGACACCCTTTACTTTATTGGACAGCCACAAACAGCTGGCATTGGTCATACACTTACTGCTGCCAAGCATGTTATCTTCTACTCAAATGACCACTCCTTGCGATTGCGTGAAGAGTGTGAGAAACGTGCACACAGAAAAGGATTGAAGCACACCCTTCACATTTGGGATTTGGTTGGTGGTGGAACACAAGACAGCAAAATCATAACATCACTCAGAGAAAAGAAAGTTTTATCAGAGCAAATCCTACAAGACCCACACTCATTTTTTATGTGCCATGAATGAATCAAAATTTAGTTCCAAGGTAAAATCCATCCCAAGCTTTAGATCATTAAGCCTTGAGCGTGCAACTGAGGTTGGCATTCCAGACCTTTGCCTAATAAGCAGAAAACATGCACCAATCACTATATTTGTCGAGTTGAAGGTTGTAAACAGCATTGATTGCAAGATTGAATACCAACCTGCACAACCAGCCAAGATAGATGAACTTGACAAGCTTGGGGCATTGGTTGGCACGCTTGTTTTTTGCTGCAAAGAAAGGCTTGTGGTATGGGTTGAGCCACAATATACCAAGAAGATCAGCCGCAACAAGACAAAGCTTTGCACTGTGTTGGCTGACAGGATGGGAGATGTCATCTGTTCAGACCAAGATTTTGAATGGATAAATATTGTTGATGGATTTTTTCACAGCATGGTTGCTGGAAGAGCATATAAGATCAGCTTAAACTGATTTCAAATATCTAGTTATCAATCCTTCAGTCTTGTGGTATTCAAAAGCACTAGCACCTTTTTGGCTGCCAACAAATCCAGCACCAGAGTGCCAAGCATCTGTAGCACACAGAGCCTCTAAGTATTCAACCACCAATCCAGCTTGTTCATTAACAATAACAGGTGCCATTGCTTTCTTATGGTGAACATGACCCATCTTTAGGTGTCTCCACTTGGTTTGTCCCCACTCCTTTGCAAACTCTGCTGCAATAATCATTGGCCATTTCTGAGCAGCAATTCTATCACCATGTGCCCAAAGCAAAAGATTGTCACCCCAAACCATATGCTTGCGTGGTGATGGATCAGATTTTACCTTGATGTTTGGGCATTTGCTATAGTAGGCATCCAACACCCTTGCAAGCCATACCTCAGAATGCCACGAATGATTGCCTTCAATGACAACTATTTCCACTTCTTTAGCCACTGAGGCGGCAATATTCACTACATCGGTACAGGCACGTATCAAATATTCCACTACACGATGGTAACGTGTATCAACATCCAGCACATGACCACTTGCTTCAGTCTTATTGCTGCGATTGTCTGAGTGCATCATATCTCCACCAAAAACCAGCACGCACTTGGCTGGGCGCCTTGCTCTTGAAGCTAATCCTTCAGCTGCTGCAACCATCCTAGATGCTGCGATATCACAATCATAGTCAGCATCCTTTGTTTCTTTTTCATCAGCATACATGCCAACGTGAGCATCATAAATGTCAATCTCAAACAACAACTCATCTGTGTCTGTTTTGCGAGATTTACGCACTGGTGCTTTGCCCTTGGCTTTAACTTGATCGCATAGGCCATCAACAAAATCTTGCATGCCTTGTGCCTGTGGGAAAAGCCTACGCCATTCTTGGATCACATTGCCATTGGCATCATATTGAACAGTTGATTTGCCAACTGTTAGATGTGCTGGCGTTGGTGCTGCTGATTGCCATGGCACATCACCTTGTAACTCTAGTTGCTTAATTAGTTTACGCAAGTTGCTTGGGTCTTTTCCAAGCAACTTAGCTGCACCTTTGTAAGAGCCAGCTTTTAGATATGCTTCAACAGCTTTCTTTTGATGCTCAGTCATGAATAATTAACCATTCTTTTGAACAACATCACTGTCAGTAAATCCTGATTGTGCTCCATAAAACTGATAATCATATCTTGTGCCCCCAGATGTTCTAAGGTAAAGAGTTGAATTAAGCTGATCACCCCAGTTAAATCCAGTTCTTGAATTCCATGAACCCCAACTGCCACTAGGTGAAGTGCGTCTGCGCCAGAACAAAGTGCCATTGTTTGCATACAGAAATAGTTCCAATGTAACAACACCCACAGATGGATTGCCTGTATCATAAACAGGTGGAATTACTTTGTTGGGAAGTGTAAATACATTTGAATTCACAAAGCCTGTCTTGGTGGCATATGCTCTAAAATTTGATGGAGTCCAACCAGAGGATGGATAGCCTGCAAGAAAAATCTCACCAATGTCAGCATCTCCATGTGCTGTAAATGATGAACCTCCATTGTTTGTGGTATACAGGGTGGTGTCATTAGCTGTGCTGCTAAAGTAAACTCTTGGCTGTTTAAAAACATTTTGAGCAGTCACAAATCCAGTTGGAGTTGGCACCAATTGAGTTGGAACTGTTACTGTAAAGTTGTCGTATGTTGCAACATTTGAAGTCAGCGTACCACCATTTTGAAAAGTCTTTAGCTTCAAGGTCAATGTCTGATTGATAGTTATTGAACCACCATTGGCAACACTTGGGCTTCCTGTTGTTGGCTCAGTTCCATCTACTGTGTAGCGTATTGTAACTCCAGTTTCATTTGCATATGCAGTGACATTGAATGCAGAGAATGATGTTTTGGATGCAGGTGATACAGATGGAAGATTCAACCTAGCCAGAGTCCATGACAGAATAGAGTCAGAGGTGGATGCTGGTATGGACAATTCTTTTTCCTCTGTTGCAGCATCCCAAGCATAATCAGATGATGCAACTTCAATCATGTCAAAAGATATGGTTGGCTCCAGCCCCATGTTTAACTCCATTGACCTAACTTTATAAACAAAGTTGTCCACCTCATTCTTTGCTGTGCTTAATGAAATTGTGTCACCTGATCTTACATTAAAAAGAGAAAGCTTTGATTCAAATGTGACTTCTCTAACTGCTCTGCTTCGCATCACTTTGATCTTGGATAAACGCTGGGCAGTAGATGGGCTTGTAACCATTTGCAAATCATTTTCCAGCCACCTTTCCTCACCATCAATTGTAACACCACTAGCAAGCTGATACTCTGGGTATTCTTCATCCCTCCAACCAAGCAACTCTGTTCTGTATGATCCTTTTGCACCATTGTAACTATCACGCAAGTTTCTATTGTCCAACACAAGAGCACTTAAAAAGTCATCATCAAAACCAACTATGCTTGTCAAGCTATAATTTCCAGAATAAACAGCAAACACACCCCCAAGATAACTAAGCTGGCCAAACATTGTGTCCAGTATCTTTTGAGCATTCTGGCCAATGCTGTCTGATGTATCCAGCACTCCATTGCAAGTGTATCTTTTTTCTGTTGTGGTGTCTTTTGTGGCAACCAGAAAATCACAATCATTGGCTGCCACAGATACAGATGCTGTATCAATTCCTGATGCTGGACTTCCAAATCCACCGACACTATCCATCAAAAAATCACTGATCACCAGTGCAGGATTGTCTGAATAAGAAGTTGTTGAATTGCGTGGATCATACAATTTTTTGCCTTTGATGGTTGCTGAAACTGCTGGAGCATCATTGCCAAACAAATCTTCTGAATACAATATTCTCATGTATGCATAACAGATACCATTCAGTTTGTGGTCTGAATTCCAAACACCTGTGCCAACTTCTGTTTCTAGTTGTGATATGTATGTTTGTGAGCTTGCTCCCAATCTTTGATAGTAAGTAACTACTCCAGCAAACTCTCCAGACACTGCTCCATTGGTCAGCAGAGGTCTGTCATCCAGATAAACTTGATCAATTGATTCACACTCATGCCCTGCAAATGCGACAACCAAGTTTAAGTATCTTGACCCAGATCCACTGGTGCCAATGAAAACAACTGTGCCATCTACTTTGTTTCTTCCATAAATGATCTTCTTGCTTTGTGGCTCAGTTATTGTTTCACCACGTGATATAAACAATGCAGTCTGTGCAGTTGTTGCATACTCTAATCCTTTGTCTGCAGGAAAGAGCTGAAGCTGTGATTCATTTGTGTATTTTGAAACCTTTGCCCTAGATAAATCAACCAACCTTGATTCTGCTGAAACTGAAAATGTATCATCAACAGTATCCTCAGAAAGCCCAACTGTTGACACCTTGCCTGAAAAAACTCTATAAACATTAGTGGCAAGCAATGCTCCAACATCATTCAAGAAACCAATGTAAATCTCACATGTCCTTGCCCTGTATAAATCTGGATCAGTGATGTTTATTGGATAGCTGTAATTGCCATCAAGTGTCAGCGTTATGTTGTCTGCCTCCAGCTCCACTGATTCTTTAACAGATGGCCACTCAAGCACAATGCCTTCACCCTTCCAAGTCTTAGAGTCAAAGGATAGATTACCTTGACCTGTCCATGCGTTTAGATCATAGCCATCAAAGCCTATGTGCAATAGATACACAGGCTCCATATTTGTGGATGCAATCTGTGCTAGAATTGATGTTGATAATCCTCTGGGCATTATATGACTTCTCTGGCTGCTATTGATATTCCATAATTTCTAGCCAAGTCCATGTCCCAAGAGAATGAATCATATAACCTAAATTTCCCTCTTGGGTTACTATAATAGATTATTGATCCTGTTGTTGCTGGTGGCTCTGAAGTTGTTATTCCTCTAGGCTTTGGCCAAAGCTCAATTACTGTTGATGAAGTAACAGCTGTAACTCTATAAAGCCCACCTGTGCCACCAAGCGTAACCCAATCACCAACAGTGAATGATCCTGTGCCACTGAGTGATTCAAATGTAACCTCATAATCAGAAACAGACCTTATCAACTTGGTTCCTGTGATTGGTGACTGTGGTTGTCTTTCAGACGGGTATACATAGAAAGTGCCTTCACGCCCATTCAAGCTTAAAAATGCACCTGCAAACTGTGCAGATTGCGATGCATTCAGTGGTGGTAAATCAAATTCAACTTCCCAGTATTGACCTGCGTGAGCATAAACAACTTCTTTACCTGAGAATTTAGAAGTTGAGACTGCCACTGCTGAGTGTGCATTCCATCTGATAGATGTGAAAGATGGGCTTGATGGAAGTATGATTGGATATGTTGGCATTATGCAGTTCTCATTGTGTTTTCTTTAACAGCAGCAACTGCAATTTTAGCAATTGTGTTCTTCATATTCTTGAGAGCTGCTACTGTTTCCATGCTTGTTCCTACGGAAAAGTTCATTGTGATTCCACCACCCGCATTCATGTCCTCATTTGATGTTATGTTGCCGCTGTATCTTGGGCTGAATAACTCTGGGCCATTTTCACCAACAAGATAAGTTCCACCAGCATTGACTGGACCACCATTTGCTCTGGCTCCATCAATTTCACTTCCACCACTAAATGGGTTGAGGCTTCCTACTGCAGAAGCAACTTTGCCAAAAAATGACCACAACTGTGAGAGCTTGTTGAATAGGGCATCAATTGCAGAAAGCATATGACCCTTAATGAAGTTCCAAACTGATTTCATTCCATCAACAAACTTGTTAAACCCAAAGTTTGATTCTTTTAAACGATCTATTAATGCTGGCAACTTAACAAAGGCAAGCTCACCAATCCATGTTCCAAGCCTTTCTCCTAAAGGTATCAATTGTTTCATCAGCATCAGCAACCCAGCAATGTAAGTTATCACACCCCAGAATGTTAACCCAAGAGCAGAAACTGCTGCTGCTATTGTCGTGAATGCTGCCACCATAGCTGCCAATGCTACCATCAGCGTGCCAATAACAACTATGGCTGGTCCAATTATTGCAACCCAAATAGCAAAGTTTATTTTTGCTTGTTTTGTTGCATCATCCAGTGCCATGAACTCTTCAATCATTCCTTTGAAAACATCTATCCAAGCAAGAAAAACTGGGCTTAATATTCTGCCAACTTCTTCACCAAGTGCTTGAACAACGCTCAAGAACTTTTTGAATGCACCATATGCTGTGCTTTCCATCATTTCTCTCATTTTTCCTGCAGCACCATTTGCTAAGCTTAATGCCTCAGCCAAGTCAAATGTTTCTTCAGCATTATTTGCCAGAACAAGTGCCACTGTTGCACCTCTTTTGCCAAACATTTCAAATGCTGTTGCAGCTTGGTCTGTTGATGAGTTGATTGAATCATATGCTTGATCCAGCGACATCCCTGCACCCATTAAGTCTAGCAAGATATTTCTTAATCCTGTGCCTGCAGTTGATGCTTCAATGTTTCTATTGACCAGTGTCCCAAGCATTGCACTTGACTGCTCAACATTTAGCCCAAATGAATTGGCAACTGGTGCCAATGTTCCCATACTCACCTTATACTTTTCTAGATTCAAAGCACTGCTAGAAAAAGCTGCAGCCATAGTGTCTGTGACTCTGGCTGTCTCAGTAGTTTGCATTCCAAAAGCACGCAATGTACCAGCTACAACTAGGGCAGTTTCACCCAAGTCTTCATCTGTTGCTTGTGCTAAACTAAGGATGGCTTCTGTTGACTCAACAATCTCATCTGGGCTGAATCCAAGCTTTGAAAGATTGAGCTGAAGTCCAGCAACTTCTTTGGCTGTGAATATAGTTGCCTTACCAAGCCTTTTGGCATCATCAGTTAATTCTTGAAACTCAGCATCTGTTGCACCAGAGATTGCTTTGACTTTCATCATTGCGTGCTCTAGATCTATGAATGTTTTTACACTGGCCACACCAACAGCTGCAATTGGTGCAGTTATTGTTCTAGACAAAGAGCTGCCAACTGATTTAAAGCTGTTGCCTAACTTTTTCATCTTTGCACCAACACGGCTGATATCTTTATCAAGCTGTGTGGTGTTTAGACTTACTGTCCCAAACAATGATCCAATTTTAACTGCCATTTATATGCCTGTCTTTATTTGTTTAATCTTTTGAATTAACTCCTTCTTGCTGGTGGGTTTTGATCTTGGCATGAAATCAGATATTTTGTATGGCCTTTTTTTGACCTTTGAATCTCTATTGACATTTGCAATGATTGTGCAGATCAATGCAAATCTGCTGTCCTCACGTTCCTGTTGAAGCTCATAAGCTTTGTGCAGTTCTGTTATTTCATTGTTGTCTAGTGACTCCCATTCCTTTTTGCCAATTCCATAAAATACCTTACATCTGGCTGCTGCACTCAGCCATTTTATTTTCCCTGATCAACTTCAGCATCCTCTGGTGCAGAAAATCCTGACTCTTCAAGTGCAATTCTAATTGACTCTGATATGTCAGACATCTTCCCAAAATCATCTGCATGGTCACATGGATCACCTTCTAGACCCAAAGCTGCACAGATAAACTTGATTGATTGCGAGATGGGAGCACTGCTAAAATCTGAGAATGAACCACCTGCCATCTCAAACTTCATCATTGTTTTATTGGTGATTTTTAAATCAACCTGCTCACCTTTGTAAGTTATTTTAGCCATTTTATATTAAGTTGCGTCGTAGTTGATTACACCTGATACTTTTAGAGTGATTGTTGCAGATACTTTATCATCCATTGGGCTTTCTGATTCAAAGCCTGTGATAAGTGCTGAAAATTCATCAATTGTTCCTGCAGTGTCACTGTGAATGAAGCGGTATAGAAGTGGCAAGTCATTTGCTTCTCCTGCACGTGTGCGCAATAGAACATGACCTGTGTCAGTTACATCATAATTCACTTCAACAGTTGCTTCACCATTATCAACCAAACCACCCATAAAGGTGCGAACGCCAGATGGTGTTTGGTGATGAGTTGTGTCAATTGTGTCTTTGCTAATGCTTGGTGGAGTTGCATCTGTAACTTCACCAACGCTCACCCAACTGGTGCCTGCATCTATTGTGTACTGGAATAAAATTCCAAATCCTTGCTGTGCCATAATATTATCCTTGTTCTTTTTTTGTTAATGTCTCAGACAGCAGAGAGTCTGTATCTGAATGTAAAGTCTAATGTTCTTCTATAAACCAAATCAAGATCTTGGTTGTTCTGTTGAAGATCAGTTTCAAGCTTGCAATAATTTATCTCATAGTTGTTCCCTATATCTTGCTTTATGCCTTCATAAAGATCAATCAAATTTATTGGAACTGATTGGATGTCTGAAAAAACATTGGAATAAAAATCATATTGAACAATGCACTCACCAATGTTTGATACTCCTTGGTGGCTTAAAATGTGATCATCTGAAATTAAGTTGAAAACTGCATAATTATCTGAACTGTATGATGGAATTGACAATCCATCTTGAGGTGATTTTGCAGGATACACACTAACACCAACTGCATCCTTGAATGCTTGGTTTGTTTGAAATATGCAAAGCTGTTTAAAAAAATTCATTTATCTGATTCTGACCTTTGCTGACTCTGTCAAAAATATTTGTTTCATCTTATCAATCACTGCTATCCTTGCTGAATTTGCAGAAGATGAATATGACCTTCTCATAAAAGGATTTGGCCTGACTCCATTCCTAGTGCCAAACTCAACTAAGTGAGCATACTTCACTGGGTTTCTTTTTCCTTTTGGTGTTATGACAAGCTTATTGCGTACTCCAAAAATTGACACAACAACTTTGCTTCTGCGGTATGTCTTAATCTTTTGACCAAGTGACTTCTTTAGCTGTCCTGTGTCAACTGGTGCAGCACTCCTGGATTTGTCTATAATTATTCTGGATCCAGCTCTGACTGCAGCTGCTGGAGCACGCAAAGCTTTTTTTGTCCCCAATTCTTTGAGCCTTTTTTGCATATCTTCTATGCCATGCATTTTAATGTCTACACTCATACCACTAAATTGTCTCCTGCCTCAATCAAGACTTGATCATAAGACTCTGTTAGAATGAAATCACCAGTGTAGTTGGATGGGTTGATAGATGCTTTTCCAAAAAGTGATACACGATCATTCATGCCTATCAATTCAACAGCATAGATGTCATAAACAAACCCATTGTATAAAACTCTTGAAATTGCAGAGAAGTGATTGCTATCAATTAACTCTCTGTCATATCTAAATTCAAACTCAGTCTTTTGCTGTGCTTGCTCTTTTTGGTTTAAAGTTTCTTCAAAGCCAACATCTGCTGCAAATGGCTTGTTGTTTGCCCATAGTGATTTTGTGTCACCCCATGTTTTGACAACTTCTCCCAAAGCACCTGTTGTGGTGATTGGTATTTCAACCTCAACCATTGTGTCAAGTCTGGATATCTTATCACTCATTTAACTTGTGATGAACCAAAATAAAACCCTACAATTGCTAATGCTGTTTGACGAATCTCTGGTAGAATTACAAAGCCTTGAACTGTGTCCCATTTAAGGCTCTTAAAGAAGCCAAAAAAGCCAGATGTCTCATGCTGGACACTTATCCCAACAGAAGTGAATGCAAAGATGAATGGAGCTATTACAATGGCAAAGATAACTGATGATGTGATAGCACGACGCATATATACACCACCACGTGCAGACGCACGATCCGCTGAGTCATCAGCCACTACCTGCTTCTGAATCATGCGTTCAAATAATCGCGTTTGGCTTTCTGCTTGTGCCGCCATCATCTTCATGATGAAGCCACTCACACCGCCGCCAAGCATTGCTAAAAGTTCTGGTGTCATATTATTTGTCTTTTAGTTCTTTAATCACTTTGACTGCTGATGCTGTCATATAGACTAGAGTAGCAAGACCCACGACTAGTCCTAGAAGTTCGTTAATGTGACCTAGTTCGATGGTGGCGATAAAACCCCCTGTTCCTATGGTAGATTTGTAAGCGATGTCTGTCATT
>Ga0115572_10001686_pt1 | contig 17925 bp, 15 predicted proteins | sample COGITO_mtgs_1206_FD_88681 | JGI IMG/M metagenome (GOLD analysis project Ga0115572, IMG submission 88681) | Pelagic marine microbial communities from North Sea - COGITO_mtgs_120607 | ecosystem: Environmental > Aquatic > Marine > Epipelagic | place: Germany:Helgoland, sampling site Kabeltonne... | reverse complement strand
CGTGCAGGCTCGTGCAGGCTCACTATTCGACAAGGCACAGCAAGGGTGCCGTGCACAAGTGCCAAACCACCCGGTGGGTGCCTGTGCTCGTGCGTGCGCGTCACAATATCGCGTGTTGCGTAGTTGCCAAGTAGGGCGAACCAGCAGTACGCGCGTGCGCCATGGTCAAGCAGACGCCGTGGTCAAAGTATTCGCCACAAGAGCGGGTGAAGGGGATGGAGGTCATCAATAAGTTCACCAACAGGCTGTTCTCCGACACCAACCCCTCGAAGGGGATCCTGAAGCGCCTCAGCCCGCGCACCTACAAGCGGCACGAGCTGTTCCCCCACCAACCAATCGCCGCGCAAGGGCTCATGAAAAGGGGAATGCGCACGCCGTGGCGAGAGCGCAAGGAGTGCATGCTCGCCATCCACGAGGTGGGCACGGGCAAGACGATCACGGCCATCCTGGCCGCAGCCGGGTTGCTCACGATGCCCGAGAACGCCCAGGTGGGAACGCGCCCCACGCAGAAGATCCTGATCGTCTGTCCCAAGAGCGTGCTCCAGGTCTGGTACGAGACGCTGCTGGAGTGGACCAACCTGAACGGGGATGGGGAGATACACATGGTGGCCAAGCAGACCGAAACTGACCGGTACAGAGTTCGCGAGGCCAAGATCCTCCTCACCACCCCCGATGTGCTGGTGGCCGCGTGGAAGACGTTCATGTACCAGAGGACGGGCGACGAGGTCAAGGGGGTGAAGAAGGAGTTGCGATGGGCGAACGGCATTGACCCAAAAAATACCAAACGCATCGCCGAGTTTGGCGGTGCGCTGCCGCAAGTGCACCCGCTCTTCGAGCCACTGGTGGAAGCCAAAGCGGGCGAGCCGTCCTATCTCCTCGCCATCGTTGACGAGGCGCACGCGATCGGCGACCGCACGACGCAAAAGGGCTACGTGCTCAGCAAGTTCACGAGGCAGTCCGTGTACAAGCTCGGCCTCACGGGCACGCCCGTGCAGGCCAAGCCCGACGACCTGGCCTCCCTGGCCCAAGTGCTGGATGCGCGCCCGCCCGACCTGCAGAAGAAGCACCACTACACGCTCAGGGGCGAGGAGGACCGGTCGCTGAACAAGCGCAACATCAAGCAGTTCCACGAGCTGCTCGTGGACCGCGTCGACATGAGCTTCCTCAACCTGCCCGATCGCCGGGTGGTGACGCTCGTCTACGATCCTTGGGTGGGACTGAACCGTACCGCTACGGGGCTCCTCGTGGACCCCGAGGTCGTCGAGGCTCACAATACGCTGCTCAATGAGACGCGCCGCGTGGCTGCCACCCCGCAAGCGAGCGCGCACGAGGCGCGCGACGAGGACGAGTCCAAGTGGGGCGAGGTGCATCGCAAGATCTTTGAGGCCACCATCCGGTTGGGCCAGTACGAGTTCTCGTCGGTCCTCGGCATCAACAATGGTGCCAAGGGGTTTGAGATGGACCCGTCGCTCTTTGAAAAAGCGGCGGCATCCCCAAGCCAGGCGATGATCCTCATCGAGCGGGTCATCCACGATCGGCAAAAGGCGTGCCACCCGCGCATCGCGGTCTTTTGCGAGCACGTCACGGAGCTCAAGATCATGCAACGGTACCTCGAGCTGCAGGGCCGCGCGACCGGCGAGCTCTTCTTCTTCGACAGCAACCTGAGCGCCGCCGCGCGCAAGGGCATGATCGACAAGTTCCTCTCGTGCAACAAGGGCATCTTCCTCTTCTCGGGCGCGGGCAGCGTGGGCATCACGCTGTGCCCGGGCTGCGAGGTGCTGCTGTCCATCGGTGCGCTGCCGTGGAACCCCACGACCATCGACCAGGCGTTTGGGCGCGTGTACCGCATCGGCCAGACGCGGCCCGTCGAGATCATCCAGTTTGTGGCGCGCCGTTCCGTGACCTCCGTCAAGCTGCGCCTGCACGAAGACAAGCGCAACCGCCTCGGCAGGGCGGCCGCCGACGAGGACTACTCGTACTTTGACGACGCCGAGGAGAACAAGTGGCGGTTCACGCAGCGCATTCTCACCGAGTGCCAGCCCCTCAACCAGCACGGCAACTACGACATGAGCCCCGAGCGCCGGTTAGAGTTGCAGCAGCTGCAGTTGGCGGTGCGCCGCTGGGAGGTGGCCAGGGAGCAGGCCCACGCCAACGGCGTTCCGCCGCCCCCGCCGCCCAAGATGGACAGCGAGCTGGCAGCGGAAGCGCAGCCCGCGTCGCGGCCCGACGCCATGCCGCTCCCGCCCGTCTCGTTCCCGTGCTAGGGCGCGCGTCGCTCGCGACTTCGCAGCCAATAAAATTATTAAGAATCCAATGAATTGGGAATTTGTTGAGCACTTTGCCCTTGCCACAAGTGCTCAACTAGTTGTGGGAGCAAACCGATCTCACGATCGAGATACTTATTTATAATAAAACGTAACCATAATAAATTACGGATCGTCCCCCTCCTCGTCGCTCGAGTCGCGCCACACGTCGGCAAAGAGGCCGGCGCCGGCGATCGTGTCCACCGGGACGTTGAGCGCTTGGAAGATCCCCTTCGTGCCCGCGTCCATTGGCAGGTTGCAAATCTGGTCGTGCTCGATCGCCCTGGACTCCTCCTTCTTGCGCTTGAGGTTCAACTTTGCGCTCGGCAGTTGCTTGCGCGCCTGGTTGCGAAACAGCAGATGCTTCGCGTTGCACGCCGCGTCCTTGTGCTTCTGCACCAGCCGCCGCGCCTCCTCGCTGTTGGAGGCCGCCGATGCGCTTGCTTCGGCGCACGCCTTGGCGAGCAAGCCGTACATGAGCACCCGCTTCAGGAGGGGAAGGCTCGCGTACAGGTCGGTGTACGGCAGCTCGACGCCCTCATCGACCGCTCCGGCCACGAGGCTGGCGTAATCGTGCGAGTTGAACTTTTCGTATCCCTCGATCGTGTAGAGGCGCTGCCGATCGTCCGCCGCCCGCATGTCCACCGTCTTGCGCGTGAGAAAGTCGTAGTAGACGGCCTGCTTCTGCTCCCGGAGCCGTCGCCTCCTGACCTGGTCGGGCGATTCGGCGTCCTCCGCATTGATGCGATCGCTGCGCGCGAGGCGACCAATCCGCTGCCCTGCGCTCGCGATGCCCGAGTCGGCCTCGAGCACGCACATGAAGCAGAAATCCTGGATGTGCACGTCCATTGAGCTCTCGCCCACGGCGGTGCAGATCATGCCATCCAACTCGCCCCTGTTGAACATGCTGACGATCTCATTGTTGCGCACGGGCGTGTGCTGCTCCTTTTTGCCGTGCACGGCCCCGCCCGAGAGCACGGCCCACTTACCGCCCAGGCACTCCTTGGCCACCTCCGCCACGATCAGGTGGTTGACAAAGACGATGCCGATGTGGTTCATGCTCCTGTGTATGCGGCAGATGGCCACGAGCGCATTGAGCTTGGAGGGGTTGAGCGCCGCCAGATAGGTCTTCTGCACCCCATTGGCCATGTCGTAGGCCTTCTGGAACTCGGGCGTGAAGTCGCACTCGATGACCCCGCGCTCGATCTTCGCGATGAGCCCGGCGTCCTCGAGGTCCTTGCACGTCGTCCGGTAGGCGACGGGGCCAAACCACTTGAAGGCGTCCTCCTCCTCCTTCATGCTGAGCTTGCTCCCGCTGCAGTGCTCGCTGCGGTAGAGCGTGGCCGTGAAGCCCAGCACCCGCTCGGCGGTCTTGGCGAGGCCCTCGACCAACGGCCGGTACGTCGTGGCGCCCGCGTGGTGGAACTCGTCGCAGCAGACCAGGTTCCACTTTGTGGTGCGCACAAAGTTGCGCACCCGCTCGCTCTCCTCGTTCCGGCGCGCATCCGACTCGGCCACCATGCCGTAGGTCGTGACCAGGTAGCAAAACCGATCGGGTGGCGGCGAGGGAAGCACATCCCGCGTCGAGCCGCTGTACACGAGGAGCTGGCCCGGGTTGATCGTCGTGTTCTGCTCGATGGCGTCCCGCATCTGGTACACCCCTTGCGACTCGTAGCACAGGACGAGCCCGAGGGTGCCGGCTTCCATGAGCGCCTCAATGATGACGGCGCTCTTGCCACAGCCGCACGGCGCAACGATGATCGCATTCTCCTTGCCCCGCGCGCTTATCGCGTCCATCATCGCCTCCTGGAACTCGGACTTTTCCAAAAACTTGGAGTCGGGCAGGAATTGGAACCCGGGCGGCATTGACAATCGGGTCGCACCGCCACGCACGAGCACTGCAATCGACGCGCAGTTGCGCCAAAAGTTGCAAAGCTGCACCGCACTGCCGCGACAATTCTCGCTATTTTTTTGTGACTTGTGCACTAACCAGTGCTCGTGCGTCGAATCCGCCACCATGGAGTCAAGGGCTTCCGTCAAGCAGTGGGTGGCCAACCTGGCCAACGGCCGCGCAGGGCGGATTCTGGCGAGCCACCTGGCTTGCGTGGAGGCGCAGGACGCGATCCACTACCCCGATTGCGCCGCGCAGGAGGCGCTCTCCAACGAGCGCGTGTTCGTGCACGCGCTTGCGCGCAGCATCCACAGGCGGAAGCCCTTGCCGTGCGGGCTGTCGGCGAATCTGCCAATGTTCATCGCCCTGCTCAACCTGTCAGGCGAGCGCATCCTCGTCTACTCGGACTCGCCCGCGCTGATCCACTCGCTCTGCTCGCGCTCGTCCGTGCTGCACCGGAGCGAGCTCGAGAACGGGTTGAAGATCTTTGAGGAGCACCCCAAGGGCCGCACCCTGGACGCGATGAAATTCGTGATCGTCTCGTACAGCATGCCCTGGCAGTCGGGCACGGACTCGGAGTACTGGCACCTCTCGGCGTGCTCGGTCGAAGCGGTGGGGGAGCTCGACATCAAGCTCATCGACAGGATCAGCCACTTTTCGAGCACTGCGAGCTGCCCGTGCATGGGCATGTCGGTCCTGGAGCCGCGCTCCATGGGCATAGGCGCGCCGGTCCTCGCGACCGGGGAGGGCACGCTCCCGATTGTGTGCGACAGGGACATTGTCCAGTTTTGCGAATCGTACAGCGCGACGTGCCTCGACAAGTTTCCCGAGCTGGTCGCCGAGGTTGCGCAGGCCGACTCGTCGGAGGCGTCTGCCAAGACGGCGCAGATGAACACGTTGCTGAGCACGTTGGAGGACATGAAGCGCGACCGCAAGGCCTATCAACTGGAGAACAAGGAGCTCAAGGAGCAGCTGAAGCAGCTCACCAACACGCTGAACACGACGGTGAACGAGGCCTTCAAGGAGGAGAAGGAGCAGGAGGAAAAGTACAAGGCGGAGAGCGATGAGGCGCACAGGAAAGCGCAAGGGGCGCTCGAGTTGGCAAAGGAGAAGTGCACGGCGATGCGCCTCGAGATTGGGGCCGTCGAGGCCGACCGCAACCGTATGGCAAGGAAGGAGAGCAAGACGAAGAAGCTTTACGAGGCGCTCCAGGCCAGCAACGTTCTGGCCGAGCGGCAGAGTGCGGCCAAGGATGCGCTGCACAACGCGGCGCTGTCGCAGCACATCGCGACCATCTCGCGCCTCGAGGGCCTGCTCGCGGCGAGTGGCGAGAGGGCCGCGGCCGCGCGCACGGAGCTCGAGCGATCGCACGCCGCAGCGCTCTCGAGCGCGACCGAGGCGCACGCGGCGGCGATGCAGAAGGCCACGCTCGCGCTCCAGAGCAAGGAGCGCATCTGCAACCAGCTGAGCGAAAACAACGAGCGGCGCAACGTCGAGGTGGAGTCGCACAGGACGCACCAGGCCGAGCAGGACACGCGCATCGCCGACCTGGAGGCGCAGATCAAGGCCCTGTCGCAGAAGCTGTTGGCGCAGCCCAAGCCCAAGCCCGTCGCCACGCGCGACGCGAGCATCGCAACCAAGAAGAACTCGTCCACGTCGACGCACCAGTGCGCATCAACGCAGACGAACAAGCCACCGCCAGAGAGGGAGGTGGTTGTGGCGGCGGCGGCGGCGGCGGCGGCGGCGGCCGAGGCGGCGGAGGAAGAGGGAGTGGAAGAGCAAGACGAAGCCGAAGCCGAAGACGAAGACGAAGAGCAGCAGCAGCAGCAGCAGCAGTCAGCGCCGGCGGCGCGGGCGCTGGCGGTGGGCGCCAAGGTGATCGACCGCGCCACGTCGCCGCTGCTGACGTACCAGAGCGCCCTCGACGTGCTGCAGGAGCTTGTAAACACGTTGGGGGACGCGTACGTGCCGCAGATGGTGCCGATGCACCACTCGCCGATGCCGATACCGATGCCGATGCCGATGCCGATGCCGATGCCGATGCCGCACCCTGGTTACTCGCGCCCGCTGCCCTTTCCGAATTTCGTGCCCGCAAACGGGTACCATGAACCGAATGGGCATGCGCACCCGCATGCGCACCCGCACCCGCACCCGCACCCGCACCCGCTCTACTCGCCCAACCAGCGGCGTGGGTACCGGTAGCAAGATGTAACGTTTACACTGGTTTCAGCGTCGCTAGTTTTGCAGACTCTAGGTATAGCTGAAGTCCGATGGCCACTAGAGAGAAGGTGGCGTTGAGCTCAACCTTGGCGCGCCCGGCAATCTCCAAAAACTCCTTGCGCTGCCGCTGCGAAAACGCCTCGGGGATCGGTCGGGGTTGCAATGGCGCCGAATCTGCGCGGCAGAAGGGGGGGCGGGAGGGTGTCCTCAGAACGCAGCGCGGAGCGGAGCTGCCCCGTGTGCATGGAGGCCCCTCGCACCGAAGACGAGTGGTTTTGCTTTCCGTGTGGCCATGGGATCTGCGCCGAGTGCAACGACAAGATGCTCACGCGCCGCTTCTTGGCGTGCCCCACCTGCCGCACGCCGCGCGAGGGCGTGAGCGAGCGGCAGGTAGAGGTGGCCAACCAGGCACGCGTGGACAGGGACGCGTTTCGGGACGACGGCTGGGAGGAGAACGACGCGCCAAGCGTGGGGCGGTACGGGTCAACCATCTTCTTTCCCGACGAATCGGGGGGCGCCAACCCGTTTGGACCGCTTGCGCAAGCCATCGGCTCCCCGCTCTCCGCGCCCTCTGCACCCGTCAGTGCGCCGGAGGACGACGACGAGGCGCTGGCGCTGGCGCAGGTGCTGCAGGCGCAGGAGATGGTGGGCGTGCACTTACCGCTGACGCGGACGACGTCGGTCCGGATGGCGGTGCACGGGCCGATGCGCGACCTGGTCGATCGGCTGCTATCGCCCGCGCCCATGTCGGAATTCTTAGCGCACCGCGAGCTCGTGCGGCGTCTCCAACAACGACAACCGCGCGGGGTGCTCCGATCGCTGCGATAGCACAGGCGGTGGAGCCTACAAGGTAAAAGGTACAGGGACCGGGGCGCGGAGGTGTCATTTGTGGAGGCAAAAAGGCGCTTTGCCTAGGACCACCAACCCCGACTCGCTGCTCGACGTGGGTGGCTTTGGCGAGTACGCACCCCCCCCCTTTCTTTAATTAATTAGAATTTTGCACCCGGCTCCCAAGGCGCGTCCGTAGAGGGGTCCGCGCCGGCTCGGCCGAGCGCGTGCATCGCCGCCGCCGCGCGGTGCTGCCCGGGAAAGTGCATGTGCTCGCGGCGCCACGCGTCCGAGTGCACGTCGGCCAGCGCGTGCCACTCGAGGCCCTCGTGCGCCGTCTTGGAGCCGTAAAAGCCGTGCTGGGAGTTGGCGGCGGCGCGGTCGAAGCGCGCGTCCACGGAGCCATCGGGGTCGTCGTCGGCGAGGGTCAGCGCCCCCGCATAGCCCTGGTTGGCGCCGCACTCGGCCCAGTCGGCGATGCAGGCGATGGCTGTGCGCGTGCGCTTCGTGAGCTGCATGCCCGTCTCCTCGTGGGCCTCGCGCGCCGCCGTCTGCCCGAGCGTCTCGCCCGCCTCGCCCTTGCCGCCTGGCAGGTTGAGCAGGCGCTTGCCGCCGCGTGTCTCGCGCGTTAGCAGCACGCGATCCTTATGCACGAGCGCGACGCATGCGACAAGGCTCCGTCGCTTGGTGCTGCCTTGGCGCGGCTTCTTGGTCGGCGGCCCACCCGCGGCGCTTGCCGCGGCACGGCGCTGCTTGCCCTTGGCTTGCTTGGTTGCAAACGCGCGCTCACCAGCGTTCATGGGCACATGCGTACTACACACGCACGCTCACACAAGTTGCAAACGTCTTGGGCACTTCGGGACGTACAGGGACACGACCCGTCGGGCGCGCTGCCTCAACATCCACTCTATCGCCCTTGTTCAAAAGTTACAAACCAACCGCCTCTTTTGCGCACTAACTGTTCGCCAAGGCATACTCTCTGCTTACCACCGTCAAACCGGCCGAGGCCATGGCCACCAGGTGCTCCGGTCGCTGCGATAACACGGGCGGTGGAGCCTACAAGGTAAAAGGTACAGGGACCGGGGCGCGGAGGTGTCATCATGAACGTCGTTGACGCGGTCTTTGCCGCGTCGGGGCGCGCGCGCCAGCCTACGAATGTCCCAACGGCGACGTATCCCGCAAACCCCACGATGGTTGAGGCGCTCCAGCTGCGCATGCTCAATGCCGCGCATGGCGAGCAGGGCCTGATCGCGCTGCTGAAAGACCCGGAGCAGTGCCGCCGGGAGCTCGCTCGCAGCCCTGGATTCCAGGACTGGCTGCAGCTGGTCTTCAACGCCGCGCTGCGCACGCACGACCTCAAGGTGCTGCACCAGATCCACATCTGCGTCGGCGTGTTCGAGAAGCTGATCTGCTGGTACAAGGAGGCGCTCCCGTTGCTGGCCAGCGCGCTCGCCATGAACGAGACGTACCCCTACGCGGAGGACGTGAAGCGCCAGCGCTCCGAATTGGCCTTCCAGATCGTCTTCAACCTCATGCGCTACACCTCGGACTACGGCGACCAGGGCGTCGACATGCGCAACGCGATCCACCAAGCCTTTGTCGAGGCGACCGTTCCCCAACACGTCATGGATGGCTTCCAGCACTTTGGCTTCGTCCAGGCCAACAAGCGCGAGGGGTGCAACGGCCCCAACGACGACCTGGCGGCGGAGCGCGAGCTGCACGCCGCGCTCGAGGAGGCGTGGGACAACGCGCCCGACACGTCGAGTCCTCCGCGCTACCCGCACTACGATCCGCACGGCGACACCCGCGCTCCCAACGCGAACCAGGGCCCAACACTTCAGCGCACGCACGCGGACGAGAGGGGATACGAGGAGCAGCGGCAATTCTTCACCTCGCTGGCATAGTGGCGGCGGAGCGCGAGCTGCACGCCGCGCTCGAGGAGGCGTGGGACGCCGCCGACGTGCCGGATTCTCCGCGCTACCCCAACCTGTCGTACTAGTGGCGAAGGGGGCCGGGGGCGTTGGGTTTTTAAAAAAACAACACACACACACACACACACACACACAAGAACTCCCCACCCTTAGACGACGACCCTAAGCGCACAGCGCCTTCCGCTTCTTCCTCAGCACCCTCAGCTGCGCGTCCACGTTGGCCAGCTTCTTTTGGCGCTCGTCCTCCTCCTTGCGCTTGCGCTCCTGCTCGTCCTTTTCCACGTCCGCAAACAGCTCTTCCACCACGTGCCCGGGGAGCGACAGCGCGGGTTCTTTGCACAGGGCCACGAACCCGTAGAGATTGTCGCAGAGGCCGTCCACTTCTCTGGTCGACAGCGCGGATCGGTCCACGGAATACAGGTGGTCCGACAGGTAGATCAGGAAGTCCTTGTAGAAGGACCGGTGCGCGCGCGGGCTGCAGTAGCTGGCTCCAAAGTCGAGCAGCACCTTGTCGTTGCGGCCCACGAGCTGGATGCGCCACCAGTCGGTGGTGCGGTCCAGGTAGGGACGGATGCGCCCGTGAACGCGCTTCCACTCGTCTCCAAACGGCGGCGGCGCGTAGGGTTTTTCTGCCATCGCGTCCGCTCGTTCAACGCGTTGCGCACGCACGAGCACCGCCCCTTTTCAAAAGTTGCACCCAACCGCCTTTTTTGCGCACTAACTGTACGCCAACGCATACTCTCTACTCGCCACGGTCAGTCCGGCCGAGACCATGGCCACCAGGTGCCAGAGCGCGTGCGAGTTCAGCACGGCGCCGCAGGTGTTGGGGCACGCGAGGCACGTCATCGAGCCCTCGACCAGGTTGCCGTCGGGGAACTCGAAGACGCGGTCGATGGCCATGCCCAGCGCGACGGTCACGAAGGCCGACACCTGCAGCGCAAGCACCACGCGCGCCACGCCGTGGCCCAGCACCTCCATGGCCGCGGGCACCACCATGAAGTAGGCGCCGAATAACAGGAGCGAGGTCGACTGGCGCATCTGGATGTGCGCGAGGTCGCGGTGGCCGTACGAGAAGAGCCCTCGCCCGAGCAAGCAGCCGTCCTTGGACCGGCTCGTGATCTCGTGCTTCGTCCACGTGGACTCGCCCGGCAGCCGGCTCCGCCGCCACACGAAGAAGACGATCAGGATCAGCGCGGAGGCGGGCAGGTCGACGATCGTCTGCGCGGGCACGTTGACAAAGCCGCGCGTGGCGACGGCGATGTCGGCCGTCGTGGTCACCGTGATGCCGATGTAGATGGCCGCGTAGTCGAGCACGCGCGTGACCATCGCAAAGTTGAGGTCGGGCGCCGTGCAGTGGTAGAGACTCGAGGTGAGGAAGACAGCCGAGATGGTCCACGCGGCCGCGCTCGTGAGCCCGTCCGCCAGCCGCACATCGTGGCGCACGAGGATCTGGCGCACGATGGCGTACGCGGCGAACACGAACGCGCCCAGAAAGTGCGTCCAAAAGCTCATGCGCTCGTAGTGCCCCGTCGGGCCCAGCAAACTCGAGATCGTGCCCACGCGCCTGGACACGTCGTTGGAGAAGGCCACGCCGTGGAAGAGCTCGCAAAACCGGCTGCACCCCGTCTTGGGGTTCTGCTCGTCGCCGACCGAGTACTGGTCGCGGTACTCGCACGGCTCCTCGGGCGCCGTTGCCGAGTCGGGGAGCAGCTGCCGTTGCAGCCGCAAGGCCGCGGCCGAGACCGGCGCCGGCGACAGCATGGCCACGCCCCCGAGCACCGCCCCCGCGCCCGCCGCGCCCACCGCTCCCACCCTGCTCAGCGTGAACGTGAAGGTGGACGAGGAGAGCGGCGATGCCCGCAACGGCGCTGCCGCCAACGCGGGTGCGTCGATGGGGCGCACGCCACGCACAAGCGGCACAGCATTGTGCAGCCCGTGAGGCAGCGTCGAGACGGCGCAGTCGCGATCCTGGCAGTACGCCGACGCCGACGCCGACACCGCCTGCCGCTCCTTGAGCGGTGGCAAGTTGAAGGTGATGGACTTCATTTACGCGCGCAACCCATGCGCACTCACACACCCACACCCACACGCACACTCACCTAGTCACACGCCAACGTGCCATATCCAACCGGAACACCCGTGCGGCAGTTTAGGGGCGGCCCACCGGTCCCAGCAAAAGCAGGAACCTTCCCTCGCCGGCCGGCAACACTGTGAATTGCTGATCCGCCTTGCAGCGCAGCTCCGCGTAGCTCGTGGCAAAGTCCTTACTTGCAAATCCCTTCATGAGCGTCGAGTTGTTGCCGCAGATGCCGACGGTACCCTCCACCTGCTCGGGGAGCGCAGCGTCCTGGTCCAGCGGAGGCGATGGCTCGGCGGGCGCGGCGCGGGTGCCGGAAGCGAGGGCTGCCTCCGTTGCGCCGTTTGCCGACCGCTTGCCATCGGCCTTGCCATCGGCCTTGCCATCGGCCTTGCCGTCGGCCTTGCCGTCGGCCTTGCCATCGGCCTTGCCATCGGCCTTGCCGCCCCGCGAGGCGTCGTCGTTGGCCCGCTTGTGCGACGTTGCGCGCTTGGGCTTCTCCAGTGCGCCCAGAAGGAAGCGGTCGTCGTCGGCGGTCCTGAAGTACTCCTCCAGCTTGGACGGCACCTTCCACTTGGCGTTGGTCGACGGCGAGGGCTTTGTGGGATCGAACTGCGACGGAAGCGGGCACTGCTTGACCGCGTACACCGCTTTGATGGTTTCGATGCCGAGCGCGAGCATCCCGAGGATGACATCGGGCGTCGTGCCGTCCTCGGTCGCCAGCCGGCTGCGGAAGTCTCCGAGCTTTTTGTCGCCCTCCTGCTTGAGGAGGTACGGGACGGCCATCACGATGCCGGGCGCGTCCGAAAGCGGGAGGTCCAGGTTTCCATCCGTTGGGAGCTTGAAGATGACCGCGGAGTTGGCCAGCCAGTTGGGGTCCGCGTTGCACAGCTTCTTCTGCATGGCGTCGCGCAGCGGCTTGCTCGGAATCGTCAGCTCCTCCATCGTGAAAGTGTGCGGCACCGTCTTCCGAGGGTCGGGCGCGTGCACGAGGAGCGATGGGTCGAGCTTCCACCACTTGTTCACCTTCTCGTTCTTCATGACGTAGGCGATGCTGAGCGCGTCGGGGTGCACCTTGGGCGCCGCATCGGTGGCTGCCACCGAGGGGGTGCCGTTTGTGCGCTGGTTCTCGAACTCCTGCATGCAGTCCGGAGGGGGTGGCAATGACACGCCGCGTTTCTGCGGCACCGACGACTGCAAAGGGGGCGCGTCCTCGTCGCTCTCGTCGCTGTGCAGCGCAAAGGTCTGCTGCTGCTGCTGCTGCTGCTGCTGCTGCTGCTGCTGCTGCTGCGCCTTCTGCTGCTGCGCCTTCTGCTGCGCCTTCTCCTCGCTGGCCTTGGTCGGCTTGGTCGGCTTGGTCGGCTTGGGCGGCGCCAGGGCGCCCGGAGCGCTGGCCGAACCGCTGCGCATGGTCTTTTGCTTGCAACTCTTGGTCATCTCCTTCGTTTGGGCCGCCGACTTCCTCTTGTGCTGCGCAATCTCGCTGGGCTTCATGAGATACTTGTCCATCGTGCCGCCGCCGCCGCCGCCGCCGCCGCCGGCGGCGGCGACGGCACTCGCCGGTCGACTCTTTGAAGACGCTTCTGTGGGCGGAAGCTCGTCGTCCACCTCGTCCTCGTCCTCGTCCTCGTACTCGCCCATTGGCGGGCCTTCCCCATTGTAGAGGGCGTGCATCGGGTCGTCGTCGTCGCGGTCATCGCGGTCGTCGCGGTCGTCGCGGTCGTCGCGGTCGTCGTCATCGTCGTCCCTGTCGTCGTCCCTGTCGTCGTCCATGTCGCCCGGGTGCGCAATCCGGTCGCCGGTATCCCGCTCCAGATCGGAGTCGTCTTGGTCGCTTCCGCCACTCACCTCGTCGGGGTTTTGCACCATTGGGTTGTCGTTGTCGTCGCTGTCGCCGTTGTCGTCGTGGCCCCCGGTGCGATGGGGGTCGTACCGATTAGCGATTTGCAAAAGTTGCAAACCCGCCAACAAACCCCGGTTGGCAATTTTTTTTTTGCGCACTTGCGCACGCACGCACGCACGCACGCACGCACGAGCACCGGCTAGAGCGCGAGCTCACTTGGGCGGCACGCTGGTCACGAGTAGGAGCGACATGTTTCCGAAAAAGGCGGCGGCGGAAGCCTCCTCCGAAAGCGGAAGTTCCAACTTTCCGATGCCCTGGAGCGTGGGCAGCGTGGTGAGCAGCCCGTCTTGCCAGCACGCGCCCAAGCAGCTCTTGAGCAGCCCCACCTTGAGCTCGATCCCCGCGTTCAGGCGCACGGCCACGACCACGCGTGCGCGCTCGTCGCCCACCCCAAGCTTCTTGGACAGCAAGGCGTACGATTGCACGACGATCTCGCCATTCGGGCCACGCAGATTGAGCACCAGCTTGGTGAGCACCTGCTGCGCAACAGCGAGCTCGTCGCTCGGAAGCGTTGGCGCGGACTTGGCGAGGCACTGCCGCGCGTTGGCCACGCGGTCCGCCTCCTCCGCAGAGGTGTCGCGTCGGCGCTTCTTCGGGCGCGGCGCCTCGTCCTCATCGTCCTCATCGTTCACCTCCACCTTTTTCTCCGCCTCCCCCTCCTTCTCGTCGTCCTTTGAGCGCTCCTGGCTGCGCACCTGCTGATCGAAGCGCGCCGAGAACACCAAGTCCTTTCCTTGCGTGGCCACGTAGGTGGCGGTTGCGCCCTTGGCAGCGCCCGCGAGGGCCTCAATGTTGGCAAACGAGGCCGTCTGGGGCAGAGTGTGCAGCGACAGGTTGGTCGGCGTGAGCACCGACCGGCAGCAGTGCTGCGCATTGGCCACCGAAACGAGCGACGCGTGTGACGCTTCAACCCCGCTCATGGGCGCTTTGTGTTTTAAATGTGAACCGACACACGCTCCGCGACCCCTCCCGTACACGCATATACGCTTGCGTGAGTGCGCCGCACAATGCGCACTGTCCTAGCGCTCCAACCCGCTCACACTCCACGCCACCACCACCACTCTACCTCACATGCTTGCCGGTGGCAATCTTGCGCTGCGCCAGCGTCTGGAAGAGGGCCTTCTCGTTCTTGGTGAGGTCAAAGTGCGCATTGCCTCTGCCGTAGATCTCGTGGTGCTCGGCCATCGCGCGCCTGCTCGCTGGCGGCGGCGACGGCGGCGGCGACCGCATCATCGCCTCCTTGTGGTTCTCGCCGTCGTTGAGCACGTTGATCACCATGCCGCCGATGATGGCGACGGCCACGGCCGCAAGCGCGAGGCCGCCAAAGATGGCAAGCTTCACAAAGGGCGAGGCGCCCATGGCCTCGCTGCGCCTAACTCCTAGGCGGCGGGTTTGGCCTAATATCGGAGGCGGGATGGTGGCACGGCCGTTTTGATCGTGCACCATTCCATATCCAACGCTGCCCTTGCGGATTGTCGGGAAGGCTGCGCGGCCATCATGGAGGACGACGCGGCGCGCAAGCTTACGACTGCGCAGTAAGACCGCGCGCGACGTGTCTAGGTAAAGGGTGCGTGTTAACACCGTTTCACCATCGCTTCCACATGCGGCCGGCGTACGCGACGCACCGCGTCGAGCGCAACCCGCTCGTGCTCAAGTCGGCGACCACGGTGGTGCCCACAGGTGCCGTCGCCCCTGCCGACGACACCAACGTCCGCGACACGCGCCGACCCACCAACCGCGGCCGGCTCATTCCGGGGATCATCACGGTGATCTTGAGCGTGGTCATCAACTTTTTGCTCATCCAGGCCGCCGTCGAGTACGACAAGCAAGTCGCGAGCCCACCACCGCCGCCACCGCCCTCGCCGCCCTTGCCTCCGCCCCCAATGCCGCCACCACCCACACCGCCCTCGCCGCCCGCGCCACCCACCGCGCCCCCTTCGCCGCCCGCGCCGCCACACCCGCCCGCGCCGCCCAAGGCGCCGCCGCCCCCCTCGCCACCCCCTCCGCCGTCGCCTCCGCCGCCCGACCCGCCACCGCCGCCCGAGACACCGCCCGCGCCGCCCTCGCACCCGCCCTTGCCGCCACCGATGCCGCCGCCGCCGCACGACCCCGCTCCGCCCGGCTCACCTCCGCCGCCCAAGACGCCCCCACCGCCTCCGGGACCACCGCCCATGCCGCCCGCGCCGCCGCGCCCGCCGCCGTCCACGCCGCCGCCGTCCACGCCACCCGCGCCGCCGCCGCCGCCGCCCTTCCCGCCGCCGCCCTCGCCGCCCCCGTCGCGACCGCCGCAACCACCAGCGCCACCGCAACCGCCGCCCCCCCCGCCCCCCCCCCCGCCCCCACCCGTGCCGCCGCCCCCGCCGCCCCCCCCCCTGCCGCCACCGCCGCCGCCACCCTCGCCGCCCTCGCCACCCCCCCCACCGTCGCACCCGCCGCGACCGCCCGCGCCCCCCAGCTGGCCAAGCCCACCCAGCTCGCCCCCTCCCCCCCACCCGCCTCCCGCAATGCCGCCGTCACCGGGACTGCCCCCATCGCCACCCACCCATCCGCCTTCGCCCTCGGCGCCACCGCTCCCGCCCTCGCCCCCGCCCCCGCCGCTGGCACCCCCCAAGCCGCACATCCCGCCACCGGGGCCACCCCCGCCACCCGCCTCGCCGCCCTCGCCGCCCTCGCCGCCCCCGGGCGTCTGCTCGGCCTACCACGCGCACGTCGACACGGCGTCGTCCAGCGCGAGCACGCTGCTGTACGTCTCGCCCGCCTCGTCGGGTGTGCTGATCGGCACGCACATCCTCACCAACGACGCGGCGCCCGAGATGGACGAGAGCCTCGTGCCCACCCCCAACGCGTGCTGCGAGCTGTGCTCCGGCGGCACGGCGCAAACACTCTACGCGGACGTCTCGCGCACGACCGAGACCGGCTGCCCCATCTTCTTCCTGAGCTTCGCCACCGGAGTGGGCTGGATCTGCCAGTTCCACAGCAGCAACGGCACCGTGGTGTCAGAATACGACACCGCGTCCATTGCGTACCTCCCCGTGTAGAATGCATGAGTGTCGCCGCATGGGGGTTTTAAAAAAGGACGCGTTACAACGTTTGCGATAGCACAAACCACCCAAACCACGCACGCTCACCGCATGTGCAACAGCGCAGGTGGTCGCGAGGCGCTTGCGCTCGTGGCGGGACACGCGCCATGCGCGGCCATTGCGGCATCGGCCAGTCTTGGAAGGAGCTGCAGCTTTTCGCGCTCGAGGGCCTGCAGCGTCCTGTCCACCTCGGCCAGGTTGCGCGCATCCGCCGCCATGCGCTCCTCGATCTCGTCCTTGCGCGCCAACAGCTGCCCGTTTCTGTCCGCGAGCGACTGCCACGCCTTGTGCAGCTCCGCCAACGTCTGCTCCGCGATCATGCTTCTGCAACCACCCCCTGCTAATTACCGCCGCCGGCGAGATTGTATATAAACAACGCCGAACCCGTTGTTAGCGTCGTCGCCGTCGCCGTCGCTTTAGTCGCCGCCGTCGTCGCCGCCGCCGCCGTCGTCGTCGTCGTCGTCGTCGTCGTCGTCGTCGTCGTCGTCGTCGTCGTCGCCGCCGTCGCCGATGCTGACGTTGACGCTGGGGTTGGGGTTGGAAATCTCATCAAAGGAGCGCTTCAGCGACTCGCTCAGCTTGCGGTACGAGTCGTCGGGCATCGTCTCCTTGACGTCAAAGAGCGTATTCGAGATGTGCTGCAGCGCCTTGGCGCGGTCCGCGGTGCCGGCGACGGGGTTGGCCGAGAGAAACGGGGAGCCGGGAGGCGAAGGCGTCCACCCCGGCTCGTAGACGGGAGAGGCGAGCTCGTGGATGGGGGAGGTGGGCGAGTAGGCGGGCGGCGGCGGACGTGGGCCCGGGGGCGGCGGCGGCGTGGGCGTGTAGTTGGGCGAGGTGGGCTCGTAGCCCGGCGCTGCCTCGTCCACGTACTCATCGTCGGACGAGTCCGGCTGGTCCTCGAGCACCACGGGCCGCTCAATCACGCGGGTCAGAGACGACCAGTGGACGTACGAGTGGGGGCGCATGAAGTCGATGAGGCGGTTGCCCATGAGGGAGCGGCAAAAGTCGACCTTGTCCTGGTCCGTCTCCATCTTGTAAACGGCGCTGATCGACACGGCGTTCAGGCCGTGCCCACAGAGGTTGACGTTTTGCGAGTCGCGCAGCAGCTGCTTCTTGACGATGAAGAGCGGATCCTCGACGACGCGGTAAAACTGCACCGCGGGCACGCGCTTCCACGCCGTTGCAGCGGTGACGTCCCCGTCGGCATCCACCACGTTGACGCGCTGGTTGAGCGTGCACGGCTGCACAGCGCCCACCCGAAAGTACTGCTTGAGAACGTGCTCGGTCATGTCCGCAGTCTCGGGCTTGCAGAGAAACATCTCCGCAAGCGCCACGGCCTCGTGCGGGTGGGCCTCTTCAAAGCGGAACGTGTCGGAGCAGTGCATTGGAAGCGCGTACCCCTCGCGCTCGGGGTTGCGCTCAAACGCGCCGAGCCGGCGGCGAAAGGTGATGGACGCGTCGCGCACCGTTCGCCACGGCGATTGTCGGCGGCGCGAATTGATTGGCATGTTTGTAATCGGAACGATGCGCACGCACGAGCACTGCACTGCACTTCACACCCGACAACTACGGCGCAAACTCTGTACGGTACGCGGACAAGTCCTCGGCACGACCCCTGCCACCCGGGGCGTGCTGCCTCTCTAGCGCCGCGCCCAGCCAGTAGAGGCCGATGGTGCGCGCGCGCCACCGCTT
>Ga0115572_10001681_pt1 | contig 17939 bp, 11 predicted proteins | sample COGITO_mtgs_1206_FD_88681 | JGI IMG/M metagenome (GOLD analysis project Ga0115572, IMG submission 88681) | Pelagic marine microbial communities from North Sea - COGITO_mtgs_120607 | ecosystem: Environmental > Aquatic > Marine > Epipelagic | place: Germany:Helgoland, sampling site Kabeltonne... | reverse complement strand
TGAGCATCGCGCTCAAAGGTGGTTTCAGGGCGCATTAAATCGGCTATGTATAAATTAGCTTGTGGCTTTAGCTGTTTAGCTATGGCTTTAAACATGTCTTTCTTGTCGCCGTTATCAGCTAAAAAATGCATAACGAGTAAGCAAACGGCTGCATCAGCTGGATCGTTTAACTCATCTATACTGCCTACATGCACTTTGACTCGCTCGCTAATTCCTAAATCTGAAAAGCGCTGTTGTCCTATATTGAGCATATCAACAGACACATCTTGCGCTGTAAAACGCCAGGTTGGGTTTATTGCAGCTAGTTGAGCAATGTCTTTACCGGTACCTGAGCCAACAACTAAAATATGTGCATTATCGCCAAGTGTGGCGCTCAATTGTGCTGCAGTGCAGCTATGTAGCAGGTCATAACCTGGTACTAGACGAGTGATTCGTGAATCATACTCAGTTGCTTCGTCTTGTGTAAATGATGGCACAGTTTCAATCCTTTAAATGATAGAAATGGTAGAAAAACCACCTGGTTTCTTCGCTACGTGAACCACAGTGGAAACGCGTTCGGTTAGCTGTGATACATGAGATATCACCCCTACTTTTCGCCCTTGCGCTTGCAATGAGTCAAGTGCATCCATTGCAATACTGAGGGTTTCGCTGTCTAACGTACCAAACCCTTCGTCAATAAACAAAGAGTTAATACTTACTTTGTTTGATGAAAGTGAGGCAAGCCCTAATGCAAGTGCCAACGACACTAAAAATGATTCACCACCGGAGAGGGTATTAACAGAGCGTTGTTCGTCGGCCATATCACGGTCGATAATAGCAATGTCTAGAGTTTGTGCGATGGCTGTTAGCTCATAGCGTTTGTTGAGTGTTTTTAAGTGGCTATTAGCATAATGCAGGAGAATTTTTAGCGTTTGCGTTTGTGCTAAGTTACGCATGGTTTTACCTGTCGCATCGCCAAGGACTTTATTTAATAAATGCCACTGTTCAACTTGTTGTTGTAAAGTGCACAACTCGCTCTGTTTGGTGTGCAGAGCTTTAGCATTTTGATGGTGTTGCTCAAGCACGGTATTTGTTTCTAGCTGCGTTTTATGCAGTGCTGTTTGCGCTTGTGTGAGGTCAGTTAATTGCGTTAATAGTGCCTGCTCTGTTTGTGCTGGTTTATCGCTAGTTTGATGTTGCTTGTCGGCGTTTTGGTGCTGTTTAAGCACAGCATTTGCATCCACTAAAGCTTGGGTTAATTGTTCATATTGTTTTAACTGGGCTTTGATTTCATCATTACTAAGAGTTAGTAAAAATGTGATCTTCTCTTCAGTCGCATCACTATATTGGCGCTTAAAATCAGCAAACCAATGGTTATAACGCTCATCTAGACTCGCGTGTTCTTGATCATTCTCAAGTAGGCGTTGCTGGTAGTTTTTAACTGTTATTGCTTGCTCATCACGTTGCTTAACAGCGTTATCATAAGCTTGCTGGCCTTGAGTAAGCTGCGCTTGGCATTGTTCGAGTTGCGTGGTCAGGTTTGCTTGGTATTGATCTGCGCTTATTTGTTGATTATTAAATAGCGCAAGGCGCTCTGATTGCACGCTATTGTGTTGTTGTTCTAGCTTAGTTAACTCATCATTCAAGGCAGCTAACGTGGTTTGGGCATGACTAATAAGCGGAGTAAGATGCTGTATTTTTTGTTCTGCACTCTCAAGGTGCTTTTGATTTTGTTCAAGCTGCTGCTGGGTTTGCTGGTAAAGCTCAACCTGTTTGTTTAAATCAGCTAAGTCAAGAGACTGGTTTTGTAGTTGCTGCCAAAACTCAGTGTCAGCAAATTGCGTGTTTAAGCTTGCTGTCAGCATAGCTAATTGCTCACTTAGCTCACTGTGTTTGTGATTAAGTTGCCCATGTTGATATGTTAAATCAGCATGTTTGCTGCGTATTTGTAGTTCGGTTTGTTGCTCTGTTTGAAGCGTATTTTGCAACTGCTTTAGCTTTTCTTGCATATTGCGCTGCTGTTTTTGCAGTTCAAAACTTTGGGTTTTTTGCTCACTTAATTGTTGGTAACGTGCGCCTAATTGCTCACTCGTTAAGTCATTAAGCTCACTACGTGTTCCTTGCATAGTGTGTTTTATTTCTTGCTGTTTAGCTTTGGCACTCTTTATAACTTGCCCCAGCTGAGCATGCTCAGAGACTAAAACGGCATGCTGAGTTTGCTGTTCATGAAGTTGTGTTTGTGCTAATTCATAGTGCTGTTTTGCGTTTGTATAATCGCTTTCAAAGTCTGCTATTAAGTTATTCAGCTGAGGGTTTTGATCAGCAACATAAGGGTGCTCGGTGGCGCCACAAACAAGACAAGGCTCGTTGGGGGCAAGTTGGCTACGTAAGTGCTCTACACTTTCACTTGCGCGAAGTCGTGCTTTATTAAGGGTATCTTCAGTGTGTTTTAATGTTTGCTGTGAATTGAGTAATTGCTGCTTTAGAGCCGCTTCGCTCTGTTCGCTTTCTTTGAGCTTTAAAGCTATGTGAGTTTGTTGCTGAGCACTGTGTTTGATTTCAATGTTAAATTGTTTGTAGTGCTCACGTTGTTCTTTTAAATAATCAATATTTTTAATTTGAGCGTCACAATCTGCCATATTAAATTGGTCTTGCTGTGCATTGAGCTGAGTCAATGCTGTATGCTCATTTTGCAGCAGCTTCTGGCTCTGTGCCACTTTAGCTGTTTGTACTTCGAGTTGCTCAGTATAATTTGCCAGTTCAGCGGCTATTTTTTTCTGTTGCGCTGTGCTTGTATGCATTTGCTGGGTAATGCTTATATACTGCTTAAAATTGTGTTGGTGGTAAGCCCAATCACTGGCTAGAGGCTGTAGCTGGTTGTGCTGTGTTAACCAGCTCTGCAGTTCTTTTTTAAGCTTCTCAGCGTCGTTATAACTGGTTTGACTTTGTTTTAGCTGCTGCTGTGTATCGGTTAATTGACTTTGCTCGTTGGCAATTTGTTGGCTGATACTCGTTTTACTTTGGCTAAACATAGCTAATTGATTATCGAGCTCGCGGGCTTTAGCAATAATCGGTTCAGCTTCTTGCTTGTTTTGCTTAGCGCTTTGTAAAGCATCGCTATGCTTTTGTAGTGCCTGACTTAGGTCAGTTATAATCGCTGTGTGATCTGTATTGTTCAAATCACGGATTTTATTTGCTAAGTCATCATTTTGGCTATTGATGCTTGCAACCCGGTTGCGGTTGTCTTTGATCTCTAACGTGCTTTGCGCTTGTTTTGCTTGTTCGCTCTGCTGAGCAATTGCGTTAACAGCCTCACTGGCCTGCTGTTGCTGTTGCACTGCTTGCTGAACGTTTTGCGCTAAAGTATTAGCCTGTTTAAACCAGTTAACGCCTTGCTCTGTTAAAGTAAGGTCTTTTTTGTTTTGCTTTATTTGCTGATCTAACTCTGTCAATTGCGTAGTTTGTGCCGCTAGTTCTTCGTCACTGAGCAAGGTATAACTAGCAAGACTGGCTTTTAATAACTCAAGCTTATCTTTTTGTTCTTTATGACGCTCAAAAATACGCTTACCAATTAAGCTAAACTTATCGGTGCCTGTTAAGCACTCTAACAATTGGGCTCGCTCATCACCGGTGGCTTTTAAAAAAGCGGCAAACTCATGTTGCGCTAATAGCACGGCACGTGAGAACTGCTCAAAGCTTAGCCCTATTTTGTGTTCTACTTCTTTTATTGTTGTGCTTTTGTCTGCAATCAGTGTTTCGTCAGGTAAGGTGTATAGGGTATGTTCTGCTGTTTTTAGTTTACCGCTTACTTTTTTATGGGTTCTCTGAATTGAATAGCGCGCACGGTAAAGCTGTTTATCTTGGCCAACAAATTCAACCTCAGCATAGCCTTGCCATTTTCCTTTACGTAATAGGTTGCGTGGATCATTGAGTTTTATACTGTCGCCATTAAAATCAATAAGACTGCCTTTATCGCCTTTTAAGCGTGCAGTTTTAGTATACAACGCTAGGCAAATAGCATCTAAAAATGTGCTCTTTCCAGCGCCTGTATCTCCGGTTATAGCAAACAGACCTGCTTCTTTTAATGGTGTCTTGGTGAAGTCAATTTCGGCGTCAACAATCGAGGCTAAGTTGTGGATCCGTACAGCGGTTATTTTCATAATTGTTCTTGCTCCGCCAGTTCATTTATTACCGTATTTAATAACGTTTTTATTTCCTCTGGCACATCTTGCCCTGCCATGTCTTTATCGTTAGCAAAAGCTTGCTCAAGTAAATTAATAGGATTAAGCATTTCAACCTGGTTTAAGTCTTCAAATACAGTGTTATCTGATTGAGTTTGATTGTTTTCACGTACACGTTCGATACCACAAAAACGAATGTTCTTACCATCTAACGCTTGCTCAATTTGTTCCCTGAACGTTGTATCTGTATCACTGGATTTTAATTTAACTCTTAAATATGGTGCGACGGCATTTTCATCTGTTTTCAATGCATTAATTTGCTCGCATAATGCGGCTAATGGTACACACTCCCCTTCGGGTAATATTAATACATCAGCAGAGCGAGGAATGTAAAGGGGGTTTACAGTGGTCACTATTTGCTGTTTGTCATCGTTATTAAATTCTACAAGGTTCACTTGATGGGTATAGTTTCGTTCTGAAAATGACATCGGCATAGGTGTGCCGCAATAACGAATGGTGCTTGATTTAGCGACCTTTTGTGCTTTGTGTAAATGACCAAGTGCCACGTAATCAGCCTGCTCGCTAAATACCTTTGCTGTTATCGCTTCTTCACCACCTATCACTAAGTTGCGTTCAGAGTCACTTGTGATATCACCGCCTTTGGCATGCAAGTGGCCCATTACAATAAGAGGTGTGGTATCTGGTTTATCAATCAATGCAAGCTCAGCGCTAAGCTTATAAGCCTGTGCAACGCCTTGAACGTAACTATTACCATCATTTGTGCCACTTAGCGTGCTAACATCACTAGCGCGCAAAAAGGGCATTGCTACAATATATGCAGCTATAGTGGGTGTGTTTATTTTTATTACAACATCAGCTGGGTTTTGTATATCAAACCGCCCTACTACGTGTGTATCAAATTGGGCGAGCAACGGCTGTGCTGCTAAAATGCGATTTGCAGAATCATGATTTCCTGCGATTAAAACAATGTGTAATGCAGGGCATCGTTGTTTGGCATCTTTTACAAATTGGTAAAGCTGATTTTCAGCGCTCGCAGCAGGGGTTGCTGTGTGATAAATATCACCCGCTACAAGTAGTAAATCAATGTGTTCATTGGCGAGCGTGTCAATTAGCCAAGTAAAAAACTGCTGATGTTCATTGAATCTTGAGTGTTCATAGAATTGTTGGCCAAGGTGCCAATCAGAGGTATGTAAGACTTTCATGTCACGCTCTTAATAGTAGGTTAAGAGTGCCAATATACCCAAGCTAAATGAAGATGCAAGAGGCGAGTTTAAAACTTTAAGTGCTTAAACTGTACCATGCAAAAATAATCATAGGCAGTGCTAATAAAGCCATTGTTAAAGGGATTTTAATCGCTTTAGTTTGCTTTGCTTGGAGTGCCTTAATGGCATTGGTTTCATTACAAGCAGCTACTTTATCAATATAAAAATAACCAGAATCAAGGTATTGCTTACAACTTTGTTCGTCTGCAGGGATTGCAATAAGTTCTTGTTGTTTTTTTAGGATATAAAAATCCATATGGCCACCGTGTTTGCTGCTTTGTTTCTGAATGCATTTGAGTAAACTAAAGCGTTTTATAGTTCACTCAAATCAAAAAAGTGGGCGATTTTAAATACAAAAGAGGGTAAAGATCAACTAAAAATTTAACTATTTACCGATAAAAGTGTAAATACTCAAAATTATCATGAAAAGCAGTAAAGCTGTGCATAAAACACGCCACTTTTTATAGTTTTTTGCACTTTTTGGATGACGATTTAATGCATCATTTTCATCCCTTGCGGCAATAATTTCAACAAATTTGAAACCTTTCTTTTTGTACTCATTTAATAAAGATTCTTGAGCGGGAATGGCAGCAACACATTGTTCTTTTTTAATGATATAAAATTTCATGCTTTACTCCTACCTCATTCACTTAGTTATAGCTTAGAGTAATCATCTGAATTAAAGCTGAACTACACTCAGAATAGAGCCTAGCGTTGACCTGACTATAAATGTAAACCCCCTTTACATTTCATTATTGGCAATAATAAATTGTTTACCCTATTAATGCGGCGTTTGGTCGCGATTAAATTGAATCTTTTTGACTAATTTGACACAGTACGCTTACGAATATTTAACAGGATTAATTATGAAAAAGGCGGTTGTTACTTTAGGTATACTGCTTGCGCCTCTTGCGTTCTCAAGTACAGTATCTGCGTCATCTGTAGAGCAAACAAAAGGGTCGTTTGTTGATAAGTTTCGTCAATTAGATGAAGCGTTGCCTACCCCAAATGTATATAGAAGTGCTGCGGGTGAGCCAGGCGAAAAATATTGGCAACAAGAAGTTAACTACGAGATTGACGCTAAATTAGATGAAAAACAACGCCGTCTTAGTGCGAGTCAAACAATAGAATATAAAAATAACTCGCCGCATACATTAAAATATCTCTGGTTACAGTTAGACCAAAACATATTCAAAAGCGATTCAATTGCAGAGCGAACATCTACATTTAAAGGAGCTGCGTTACAAGGCCGCCCTGATGCGAAACCTGCAAAATTAAGCTTAGGTCAATTACGCCGTCAGCAATTTATGAATGACAATGAACTTGGCTTCACAATTGCTAATGTTAAAGATGATAGCGGTGATGAGCTTAAGGTTACGGTTGTAGATACCTTAATGCGCATTGATTTAAATGAACCATTAAAGCCTGGCAAAGACGTTGAGTTTAGCATGGACTTTGCGTTCAACATTGTCGAAGAAGATGCAGTAGGTGCACGCTCTGGTTATGAGCATTTTGAGGAAGATGGCAATGATATCTTCTTGCTTGCGCAGTGGTTCCCTCGCCTAGCTGCTTATACTGATTACGAAGCGTGGACGAACAAAGCTTTTTTAGGCAGCGGTGAATTTACGCTAGAGTTTGGTGATTATGACGTTGAGTTAACTGTTCCAGCTGACCACATTGTATCTGCCACAGGTAAGCTTGATAACGCAAGCTCAGTACTTACACGTACTCAGCGTAACCGTTTAAAAGACGCTGAAAATGCTAAGCGCCCTGTTTTTATCGTGACAGAAGAAGAAGCCTTAGAAAATGAAAAACAAGGCACCGATAAAACCAAAACATGGCACTTTAAAGCTGAAAACGTGCGTGATTTTGCATGGGCGTCATCGCGTAAGTTTATGTGGGATGCTAAAGGCTACCAACAAGGTGGTGATGAGCAGCCATTGGTTATGGCTATGTCGTTCTTCCCTAAAGAAGGGGGCGACTTGTGGAAAAAGTACTCTACAGAGTCTGTGGTTCATACCATGGAAGTGTATTCACGCTTTTCATTTGACTACCCTTACCCTGTCGCACAATCAGTAAATGGCCCTGTGGGCGGCATGGAATACCCTATGATTACCTTCAATGGTCCTCGTACGGAATTGCAAGATGACGGTACTCGTACTTACTCACAAGCTGAGAAACGCTTTTTAATCGGCGTTGTAATTCATGAAGTGGGCCACATCTACTTCCCTATGATTGTAAACTCAGACGAGCGCCAATGGACATGGATGGATGAAGGTTTAAATAGCTTCTTAGATGGCGTGGCAGGTCGTGAGTGGGATCACACTATTCCGTGGGGTGTAGAGCCGCGTGATATTGTTGCCTACATGAAATCAGAAAACCAAGTGCCCGTAATGACTCAGTCTGATAGCGTATTGCGTTTAGGACCTAATGCTTACACTAAACCGGCAGCTGCACTTAATATTTTACGCGAAGTAGTGCTGGGCCGTGAGTTGTTTGATTTTGCATTTAAAGAGTACGCGCAGCGCTGGAAGTACAAGCGCCCTACTCCCGCTGATTTTTTCCGCACTATGTAAGAAGCCTCTGGTGTTGATTTAGATTGGTTCTGGCGTGGTTGGTTCTATACCACTGACCATGTCGATATCTCTTTAGATAAAGTTTATAAACTACAGCTTGATACTAAAAATCCTGATATAGACTTTAGCCGTTTACGTGATATTGAAGCAGACAAGCCTATGCCGCTTTTTGTTGAACGCAATAAAGCCCAAGGTAAAAAGCTATGGGTTGATGAAAACCCAGATGTGACCGATTTCTACGATGCCAATGATCGTTTCACTGTGACCAACAAAGAGCGTAACGCGTATAACAAGTTTTTGAAGGGCCTAAAGCCTTGGGAACGTAAAGTGTTTGATCGCGCCATAGAGGAAGATAAAAACTATTATGTTCTTGAGTTTTCAAATGTAGGTGGTTTAGTTATGCCTATTTTGCTTGAACTAACCTATGAAGATGGCAGCAAAGAGATGCAACATATTCCTGCTGAAATTTGGCGTCGTAACCACAAACATGTGCAAAAGCTAATTATCACCGATAAAGACAAGAACCTTGTTTCTGTGTCGGTTGACCCTCGCTGGGAAACGGCTGATGTTGATGTTGAAAATAATCATTACCCACGTCAAATTATTCCTTCGCGTATCGAAGTTTATAAGCGTAAAAAGAGCACTGCTAAAGTACGTCGCGATATCATGCAAGACATCAAAACAGAGCTTAAAAAAGACGAAGATAACGATGATACCAAGGAGCAAAATTAATGCGCTTTGTGCTCATTTTTTTAGCTTTGCTTGTTGCTGCGCCTACTATGGCGCATCAACTTAAAGCATCAGTGACTACTGTGTTATTTAATAAACGTACAAGTAACATCGAGCTTATGCATCGTTTTTATTTACATGATACAGAGCATGCTGTGGAGCATTTGTTTCCAGGTGGCGCTGATATCATTAGTAATAAAGCTGATCAACAACGCTTTGTTGACTACATTGAATCGCACGTTGCTCTACAAACCCTCAGTGGTGAGCCTCTAACGTTAAGCGAAGTTGGGGCGCAAGTGGATGGCAAGTTCTTCTGGGTGTATCAAGAGGCGCCAATTCCGAAAGACATTAAAGGAATAAGAATGAGTCATGGAGCACTAAGAGAGCTTTGGCCTGCACAAGTTAATATGGTTAATGTTGAAGGGCGAGGCAAAGTGAAAACATTACACTTTACGCAAAATGATACCTGGCTTGAAGCTCGTTTTGAACCTAAAGAGGGGCTGCCCTTAAAACCATAGCTAAAGAGCTATATATGCTTGAGTGAATCCCAACTTTCGCGCGCAGTAGTTTTGCGCGCGTTTTTAAATCTCTAAAAAAATATGCATGATCGTTTGCATATTTAAGAGCGTAAACTATCTTAAAGTAACGTGAGAGATACCATGAAAAACAAACCATATACAAGGATTAGTATGGATATTGATAACCACTGTATTGAAGGTGTAATTTTTGATCTCGATGGTACTCTAGTATCTTCCGAGTTGGACTTTACGCTAATTAAGGCACAGCTTAATTGCCCTGCAGATCACGACCTTCTGAGCTTTATTGCGGCACTCCCCTCTCCTTACATGCGTGAAGAAGCGATGAATATTGTGCATCAGCATGAGCTCATTGATGCACAACATGCGACCTTACTGCCTGGTGTAGCTCAAACTGTGGATTACCTGAACAAAATTGGCATTCCAATGGCTATTGTGACACGAAACTATGATCGCGCCGCAGCGCTTAAGCTTAAAAACAATCCATTACCCATCAAAACAGTACTAACACGCAGTGATGCGCCCCCTAAGCCAGATCCAAGTGCATTAAATGCAATTGCTACCCTATGGGAGTTAGAGCAACACAAGTTAATTTACGTTGGGGATTATTTGTATGACATACAAGCTGCTAAAAATGCAAAAATGCGTTCTTGCCTTTATGCACCCGAGGAAATTCCTCACTATGCTCACCAAGCTGACTATATCTTGCATCACTTTAGTGAGCTTGCTGAATTAGTTGATGATTTGTCAACGACATCAGCTTTAAGCCATAATTGAACAGAACTTGAGGTAATAAACTTTTCTCCAGCCGTAATTTATAAAGCTACCTGCGTTGAAGTACTCCCCGATATCGACGCGTAAACACCTCTTTTTATCGCTATAAGTCTCCAGCGGGAGACTTATAAAAACTACTTTATTATAGGGTTATTTAATATTTACACATTATGTTAAATTGCTTTGTTTTTTTGTTTGGTCAGCCAACACACCTATTTGAGAGGAATTTTGATAATAGTGATTTTAGCTACTAGCTCAACCCTACCTGAGTTGTTAAAATATAACTAATAACGATATAAAATCAGAGGCACAAGATGGGCAGAGCATTTGAAGTCCGCAAAAGTTCAATGGCTAAAACAGCCAATGCAAAGACAAAAGTTAATTCTAAATACGGTAAAGAAATTTACGTTGTCGCTAAAAACGGTGAGCCTGACCCTGAGGTTAATCAAGCGCTAAAACGCATCATTGACCGTGCTAAACGAGATCAAGTTCCAGCCCACGTTATTGACAATGCAATAAAAAAAGCAGCCGGTGGTGCAGGGGAAGACTATTCTACAGCTCGTTATGAGGGATATGGTCCTGGTAACTGCATGGTTATTGTTGACTGTTTGACCGACAACCCAAATCGTACCATCAAAGATGTGCGTTTACCTTTCACAAAAACGGACTCTAAAATTGGTACGCCAGGTTGTGTTGCGCATATGTTTGATCATTTAGCCGTACTAGGGTTTAGTGGGGATGATGATGAAGTCGTACTTGAAGCGCTAATGATGGCTGATGTTGATGTCACTGATGTTGAAGTTGAAAACGGAAAGGTTTCTGTATTTGCTCCTCATACTGAATACTACAAAGCAAAAACAGCATTAGAAGAAGCGTTTGAAGGCATTAATTTTGAAGTAGACGAAATTACCTTTGTGCCGCAAGTGCACGTAGATATCACTGATGAAGATGATATTGCTAACTTTGATAAGTTTATTAACATGCTTGAAGATTGTGACGATGTACAAAACGTTTATCACAATGCAACGGTTGTGAGTGAAGGGTAGCAGCGAGTTTACCTCGAGAAAATGAGGACGTTTGCGCTTGTAAACCACTCGCCTACAAGTAATGCCGTCGCGCAGCTGTAGGTCGTCATTTATCGCTACAAGCGCCTGCCTCACAATAGAGGACAAAAGGCGCAGCGCAACAGAGAGTAAACCTAGTAAGAGATGTTTATACTGTGCGAACTCTGCATTCTCAGTAGTTAATATCAAGGCGCATTATTTTTAATGCGCTTTTTTGTTGGTTGCTGAATGTTAGCCATTCATTGTAGTTATGGATGGGCAAAAAAAAGCCAACCTAGAGGCTGGCTATATGACACAAATAAACTCGAAGGGGGAGTTATCTCTGCATTTCTTTATATTTAATACGAAAAGAATGCAGTAAAGGTTCAGTATATCCACTAGGCTGTTTAGTACCTTCAATAACAAGGGCTAAAGCAGCTTGATAGGCAATGCTATTGCTTAGGCTTTGTGGTGAATCAGCCATATTATTATATGCCGAGTCATGCGCATTTTGGCCATCAACCACCTTTGCCATTTTTGCCATTGTGCTTTCAACTTGGGCTTGAGTACAAACGCCATGAGCTAACCAGTTAGCCATATGTTGGCTTGAAATCCTCAGTGTAGCGCGGTCTTCCATTAATCCAATATGGTTAATGTCAGGCACTTTTGAACAGCCTATGCCTTGGTCAATCCAGCGCACAACATATCCTAAAATCCCTTGTGCATTGTTATCAAGCTCTGCTTGGATGTCTTCTTTACTTAGTGAACTTGGGTCGTCCATCAAAGGCGGAGTAAGTAAATCACTCAAGCTTGCTTCCTTACGCTGTGCAATGCGCTTCTGACAGGCAAATACATCGATATCATGATAATGCATTGCATGAAGTGTCGCAGCCGTGGGGGAGGGCACCCAGGCGGTATTTGCACCAGATTGTGGGTGGCCCACTTTTTGTTCCATCATTAATGCCATTTTATCAGGCATTGGCCACATCCCTTTACCTATTTGAGCTCGGCCACTTAACCCTGTTTGTAAACCAATATCAACATTTCTATCTTCATACGCACTGATCCAAGGTTGTTGTTTGATGGCCGCTTTTGGTAGGACTACACCTGCTAGCATTGAAGTGTGTATTTCATCACCAGTGCGGTCTAAAAATCCGGTATTAATGAAGACAACACGCTTCTTCGCAGCTTCAATACACGCTTTTAAGTTTACTGAGGTACGGCGTTCTTCATCCATAATACCCATTTTAATGGTGTTTTGGGGAAGATTTAATACTTCTTCAACGCGTGAAAATAAAGTATGAGTAAATGCGACTTCTTCAGGGCCATGCATTTTAGGTTTTACAATATTTATGCTCGCTGCAGATGAGTTTTTAACTGCACTTTTACCATTTAAATCGTGCAGTGCTGCGGTTACGGTGATCATCGCATCCATGATACCTTCAAATACATCGTCTCCTTTACCATCTTTGATTGCAGGGTTAGTCATCAGGTGGCCGACATTTCGTACAAACATCATACTACGACCTTTTAGCGTCAACTGCTCACCATCAAGCCCGGTGAAGTGTCGATCGCTAGATAATGAACGCTCTACCGTTTGCCCGCCTTTTGTAAACGACTCAACTAAACTGCCATTCATTAAGCCAAGCCAATTCTGGTAAACCTGTACTTTATCTTCTGCATCAACGGCAGCGACAGAGTCTTCACAATCCATAATGGTGGTTAATGCAGCTTCTAAGACAACATCTTTTAAACCCGCTTTATCTGCTTTGCCTATTGGGTGCTGATGGTCAATTTGCAGTTCAATATGGAGTCCGTTATTTTTAAGCAAAATGGCACTCGGATTTTGCGCTTCACCGGTAAAGCCAACTAGCTGTTCTGACTGCTTTAAACATGTTTGTGAACTGTCACGTAATGTAATGATTAGCTGACCATTGACGATAGAGTAATTGGTGCTTTCAATATGCGAGCCACACTCTAAAGGCAGAGACTTATCTAAAAATTGCCTTGCATAGGCCATGACTTTAAAGCCACGTACAGGGTTATAGGTAGACCCTTTTTCTGCGCCGTCATCCTCTGTAAGTACATCCGTGCCGTAAAGTGCATCGTAAAGAGAACCCCAGCGAGCGTTTGCCGCATTTAGTGCAAAACGTGCATTACTTACAGGCACAACAAGTTGTGGGCCTGCGCATTGTGCTATTTCAGGCTCTACATTTTGGGTTTCGATTTTAAAATCTTCTGGCTGAGGGACTAAATAGCCAATTTCACTCAAAAATGTATGGTATTGCTGTGCGTTCCATTGCGGGTTGCGTTGATGATAATCATCAATTTTTGCTTGTAAAGCATCGCGCTTAGCAAGCAATGCACGGTTAGTTGGGGTTAATTCGTCAATTATATTTGCAAAGCCTTGCCAAAACTGTTGCTCGCTGACGTCAGTACCAGGTAACAGTTGATTATTAATGAAGTCGGCTAATTGAGTATTTACAGTTAAGCCAAATTGACTGTGAGAGTGGGTTGTCATAGTTGCTATCCTTTAAACGGTCGAACTGCATAAATTTCTTATGTGCTAACCATAACGTAAAAATAGCGATATAGGTGCCCTTAAGCCATTCACAAAAAATATACTCAGCATAATAACTATAAATTTACTAAATCATAAAAATCCGCCTAATGTTTAGTTAACCGCTAAGGAGCAAACCACTCCTAGCCACTCTCACAACAAAATAAATATTAGCTTAACCCGTTCAAAGGATTTTTATTATGAGTACATATCAACAGCACACAGACACCCTAGCAACACTTTGCGAAACACAGGGCAAAACATGGCAGGCTATTAACCCTGAGTATGCAAGTCGCATGCGCTTACAAAATCGTTTTCGTACCGGGCTTGATATTGCACAATTCACTGCTGACATTATGCGTGAAGACATGGCTGCTTATGATGCAGACACAAGCCAATACACTCAATCACTTGGTTGTTGGCATGGTTTTACTGCACAACAAATGATGATGGCTATTAAACGTCACCAAAAAACGACTAAACGTAGCTACGTATACTTAAGTGGTTGGATGGTTGCAGCTCTTCGTTCTGAGTTTGGCCCGTTACCAGACCAAAGTATGCACGAAAAAACGTCAGTTCCTGCGTTGATTGAAGAGATCTATACCTTCTTAAAACAAGCCGATGCCCGTGAACTTGACCATTTATTTAAAGACCTTGATGCTGCAAAAGCAAATGGTGGTGATGTTCAGGCTGTACTTGATAAAATTAATAACTTTGAAAGCCATGTAGTGCCAATCATTGCAGACATTGATGCAGGCTTTGGTAATGAAGAAGCAACATATTTACTGGCTAAAAAGATGATTGAGGCGGGTGCATGTGCCATTCAAATCGAAAACCAAGTATCTGATGCAAAGCAATGCGGTCACCAAGCGGGTAAAGTAACAGTGCCACATGAAGACTTTTTAGCAAAAATTAACGCTGTTCGTTATGCCTTTTTAGAATTGGGTATTGATAACGGTGTTATTGTTGCTCGTACCGATTCACTTGGTGCAAGTTTGACTCAAAAAGTGCCAGTATCACAAACACCGGGTGATTTAGCGAGCCAGTACAATGCATTTTTAGAAACGACGCCAATTAACGGAGTTGAAGACTTAAATGAAGGCGATACTGCGATGAAGCTAAACGGTCAGCTTTGTAAACCAACACGACTTGAAAATGGATTATACCAATTCCGTGAAGGCACCGAAAAAGACCGCGTAGTATTAGACTGTGTAACAAGCTTACAATCAGGTGCGGACCTATTGTGGATTGAAACTGAAAAACCACATGTTAAACAGATTGCGGAGCTGGTAAATCGAGTTAAAGAGCAAGTGCCTGATGCAAAACTCGTTTATAACAATTCTCCTTCGTTCAACTGGACACTAAAATTCCGTGAGCAAGTGTATCAAGAATGGCAAGAAGCGGGTCGCGACTTATCTGCTTACCCAAGTATTGACGACAATAAAGCGCTTATGGCTCCAGAAATGGATGGCACAGAGCTTGCTCAAGCAGCAGACGAGCTAGTACAAAACTTCCAGCGTGATGGCGCAAGAGAAGCGGGGATTTTCCATCACCTAATTACATTACCTACGTACCATACTGCGGCGCTAAGCACGGATATTCTGTCAGAAGGTTATTTTGGTGACCTAGGTATGTTGGCTTATGTACGTGATGTTCAACGTCAAGAAATTCGTCGTGAGCAAGCGTCTGTTAAGCACCAAGATTTAGCTGGCTCAAATATGGGTGATACGCACAAAGAGTATTTCTCAGGTGACAATGCACTTAAAGCCGGTGGTGAAGCAAACACCATGAACCAGTTCTAAAAGTCTTTATTTCCTAGTCAACAATGTTACAAGGGCCGTAAGGCCCTTTTTTAGTGTATGAAAAAAGTTATATTCAGTCCTGCCGTTGAACAAAACCTTGCTAACTCAGATCACTATTTAACTAGGTGATAATATCAGAACCCCGATTTGGATCAGATTTTAACTAGCTGCTAATTTTTACCTAAAAGTTTGGATCAGTATTTAATTAGCCTAGCTTTTACGCGCTATTATTTAATAAAAAGTACGGTTAAACGTATTTTTTGGCTGTTAGTAAGGGCAATTTAAAGTCAAAATACCTGAAATTGGTCTTTAAACTAAAAATATAAACCGATTTTTTACCAACTCATATCTAGTACAAATCATTTTTTTACTAACTGTAACGCCATAAACAGTGACTCAAACCGATTTTTTACTAACTCCAGAGAGTGAAATTGATATAAACCGAAATTTTACTAACTCGATTTTTTACAAAGTCCGATATTTAGCTTAAGTATGTAAGGAGTTACTCACATTATCGGTGTAAAGGGGGTTTACAAAAAGTAAGCCGCGCCTGTTATTAAAAGGGCAAGCTTCTTTGTTGGAGCTAGGTTTACCTAAAACCTAGCTCCTAGCTTTTTTATTTACTGTGCTTATCAAACCACCATTGAATGTAAGCCACTTTGGTCATTAAATTTGAAGGGCGTTTGGTTATACCATGCGATGCCCCTGGAATACGCACCATCGCCGTGTCCACACCTTGTAGTTTCAAAGCTTGGTAGTATTGCTCAGTTTCAGAAATCGGTGTGCGGTAATCGGCTTCACCTGTTAATAGCATAGTCGGGGTTTTAACATTACCCACATAGCTGATAGGTGAGCGTTTCATATAATGCTCAATGTGATCCCATGGTTTGCCAGGGAACCAGTAATCAGCAAAAAATGGGTAGTAATCAGCAGTTAGTACAAAGCTGATCCAATTGATAACCGGTTTTGCCACAACAGCTGCCGCAAAGCGGTCAGTATGACCTACAACCCATGCTGTTAATGTACCACCGCCAGAGCCTCCAGTAACAAATAATTTAGACTCATCAATAAAGCCTTTTGCAATTAATGCATCTACGCCTGTCATTAAGTCATCAAAGTCATTGCTTGGGTAATTGTGATGAATTGTTTGTGCAAACTCCTTACCATATGAGTCACTGCCACGAGGGTTCATATAAAGCACCACATTGCCTTTGGCGGCAAACAATTGTACTTCTGGGCTAAAGTGAGGGCCATAATTAGCCACCGGTCCACCATGGATCTCAAGCACTAATGGGTATTTTTTGGATTTATCAAAACCTGGAGGGTATGCAACCCAACCCTGAACAGCTAAACCATCATGATTTGATTTAACCCAAATTTCTTCAACCTTGGCTAGGTTTTTGTTCGCTAGCGCATCCTCGTTTAGCTTAGTTAAGTGCTGTGTTTTTCCTCGTTTTAATAAGGCAACATCAGCAGGGCGCTGGGTATTTGCAAGCGTAAATGCCACTTCACCATCTTCGCTAACATCAAAATCACCACCAGAGTAGGGGCGACCAAAAGCGACGCTTCCTGCATCTTTAGTTAAAATTTTACGTTTACCGCTGCGAGGTTGATAAGCAAGGGTAGTTTGCCCTTCGCTGTCATAAGCAAAATAAACACCTTTTGAATCATCAGCCCATTTTATCTTTTCTACACTGCGGTCTAAATCAGTTGTTAAGTTGCGTGTTTTTCCTGTTTTTAGATCGCGAATATACAGACGCGTATTTTCATAATTGGTCTTTTTATCATCATACCCGGTATACGCTAAATAACGACCGTTGGGTGACACCTTAGGTTGGCCATCTGGGCCTAGTCTATCGGTTATTTGAATGATCTCAGAAGATTGTAAATCCAACTTGTAGATTTCAGAGTTAGTCGGCTTAAATAAGTAATCAGTATGGCGATTGGCTGAAAAATATAAGCTGTCACCGTCGTTGCTAAAACTTACAGGGCCGCCATGATCAAAGTTCCCAGTAGTTAACTGATTGGCATTCCCGCCAGTAGCGCTAATTTCAAACAGATGACGAAAGCCTTTTTGAGTGTAACCCCCACCATCAGCTCGGTAATATACGTCATCAATATATTTTGCCGGCTCGGCCCAATTAGCCCCCTTTGGTTTTCCTGGTAAAGACACGGGGCTAGCACTAGCTGCAGGTACAAACTGACTAAACACCAGCTTTTGACCATTCGCAGACCACGTTAGATTACCGGGGCTCTGGGTTAAATTGCTTATTTTTGCAACTGCTCCTGTATTCAACCATTTTACATAGATTTGGCTACTGCCATCACGTGTTGAAATAAATGCTAAGCGGGTTTCATCGGGTGATAATACCGGTGAATAGTCCATATGCACGCCAGAGGTAAGCGGTTGGAGTTGTTTAGAACTGCTATTAACCGACCAAATGTTACTTACTTTACGGTCGCTTTTAATATCCAT
>Ga0115572_10001680_pt1 | contig 17939 bp, 22 predicted proteins | sample COGITO_mtgs_1206_FD_88681 | JGI IMG/M metagenome (GOLD analysis project Ga0115572, IMG submission 88681) | Pelagic marine microbial communities from North Sea - COGITO_mtgs_120607 | ecosystem: Environmental > Aquatic > Marine > Epipelagic | place: Germany:Helgoland, sampling site Kabeltonne... | reverse complement strand
GCTCTCTTAACGCCTTTATTCCCTGCGGGGACTGTCCCTGACCTAAGTCATCAATTACGCCTATTAGGTAGCTAGAATCAATCACTATATTAGTGACTTGATCTTTGAAAAATGCAGCTTTTATTTCCCCGCTCTCATCTTTCATGATGGTTTTCATGCTTGCTGTTACTGAGTGACTGTCCATTAGGTCTGGAACAAGCATTACCCAGCAAATTTTTATTAACTTATGATCTATCACTGACTTTTTAAGGTTAGCAAACGATCTCCCTTTTTCATCTAACATATCAAGATCTTAGTAGGCCATCTTTTTTAGTACAGGACAAGAGTTTTGGTTTTAACTTCCCTTTAAAGTGCTTTATTTTCCTAAGTTCCCTCTAATTATTACAGATAGTCTAACACCTTTATTGAATTATTGATAACAATTACATTACGAATAAACCAAAATACAGCGTTATCCTTTTGCCACTGAGGATAATAACAAGCTTCTTAAGACGTCAATTTGTTGTTTTCCTTTATTACTTCCATCAGGGCGCTTAGGGATGCCCATCGACTCCAAATAAACACTGTCATGACCATTCTTAAGAGCATCTTCCATTAATTTTTCAAAAAACTCGTCGACTGTCCACGTTTCGTCCATATAACACATCATTTTCAATTTTGCCCAATTTGAACGATCTTCATTTATACAAAATGTCTTAAATTCCTTAGGGTCTATTTGAAAAGTAGCAAACAAAGGTATGCCAAAAGCTCTACATGATTCCGCAATAACCTTAATGTGTGGCTCTATTGTTCTATAATACTCTCGCTTTATTTTATTCAAAACTCTCTCCTTTTAATATTAAGATAGTAACACTATGCCCAGTTTTTAGTCAAAGACATTGATTCAATAGCAGGGTATAATGTAAAAACATAGCCGTCATTGCTTAAGAAGGCAGATATAATAAGCAGCGACTTGTGGACATTATGTGGTATTTATGATACATTTATATAATGAATTTTAAGGTATTTTATTATGATAAAGCTAAATCAAATGAACAAACTTCAAGCATCGTTTAAAAGACTTTCTGACGAACCTAAATTCAGAGATCTTCTACAAAAAGCAAACCCAGAAAACGCAATAGGTTTGTTAGTAAGTAATGAAGGAAAAACGACAGAAAGCTTCTCTATCCTTGAGCAGGATAAGGCTAAGCTAACAATCTCTCTTGACTTAAGACTGATAGGTGATAAAAAAGCCTCCGTAGCAATGGCTTCAGCTCTTTCAGCCGCAATTAATGAGATAAGCTCAAAAAACGTTAAAGCTAAAGTTTACTCACTTTATGAAGCTCCTAGTAAAGTAGAACAAGCATTCACAAAACTTCGCAGTAAGGTAGGACAAGAAAAGGCAATGAAGGCATGTGTTGGAATGACACTTTCTGACGGTAGTAATTTTGATTGGCGACAAGCATCTTTAAAGGGGTTCGTTTTTGACGCTACATTATACCAAGATCTACATAGCTTTGATGTTAGTCAAATTCAGAGACAAAAATCACAAATGTCTAAAGATTTAAGAATGAATATCGAATATCAAATTAACAAAATATTACCACAAATAGGGCAGGCATTTACTGAAAACAAAGGCCATGTAGATCGAATTGAAATGCAAGGGATAGCGTAACAGGTGCAAAAAAAACCAACATTTAGTCAATCTCTAGTCAGTTCTCACGAGAATGGTCATGCTATCGTTAGGGCCGTTGCTGGCAGTGGCAAGACGACAACATTGATGGAGTTAATAAAAAACCTAATCAAAAAGGGGATTAGACCGACTGATATCACAATGATGGTCTTTAATAAGGATGCAAAAAAAGACATATCTTTGAAGCTTAGTGAAAATTTTGGAGGTGCTCAAGCGATCCCAAAAGTTTATACTTTCCACGCACTGGCATTCAAGCTTTATAACTTCTTTTATAAAAGAGGAAAGTTGCCTTATCCAAATCTAGAGGTCAATGATCTTTATTTATCATCAATTGCATCAAGAGCACTTAATGAAGTTCTCTCGCTTCAAGCAAAGAAAAAGGTTTATGCTGAGAAAGAAGAGGTGGATGAGTTCTTAAGCTTTATTGACATATCAAAGGCAACACTTATGCCTCCTAGTGAGGCATTTGATCAATGGGTAAATGACCCTAGATATAAGCACTTCATTAAAGCTCTCGCTAGGTTTGAGTTCATTAGAAAGGAAATGGGTATTATTACCTATTCAGACTTAATAAAAGATGTGGTTTTGCTTTGCAAGAGGGATGAAAGGGCGGCATTACAACTAAAAGGCTTTGTAAATTACTTGCTTCTAGATGAGGTTCAAGATATTAATGAAATTTCTATAGAGCTGGCAAAGCTAATTAGTAACAATGGCACGAAATGGGTTATGGTGGGGGATATTGATCAGTGCATTTATCAGTGGCGCGGTGCAGATCCTACATACTTAGCTTACCGATTAAGAGAAGAGTTAAGCAGTACAAACATCGTAAGAGAATATGACCTACCAGAGACATTCCGTTATGGACACTTAGTGTCATTAATGTCCAATCACCTCCTGAGTAATAACGCATCAAGCTCTAGCAGTTTGTGCATATCTAGCCCTTTTGCAAAAGAAACAACAGTTGATGTCGCTTTCTACAAAGATCTGGGAAGGTTTGGTGAGAGAACTGCAAACTACATCAAAGAAGAAAATGAAAGAGGGACTAAATTTAAAGACATATCTGTCTTAGTTAGACTATATAGCTTCGCTAGCGAGATAGAGCTTTCACTATTAAGGAAAAAAATCCCCTACACCTTAGAGGGAGGCACTTCCGTTTTTGAACAAAAAGAGATCCAAGCCTTATTAACCATACTTGAGTTAAACCAAGGAGTTTTGTTTTTCCGAGACAATCAAACAATCACAAAAATGCTTAATTGTTTATTTTCAATTGTATTTTTCGGCGTAAGAATAAAGGTTACAGAGGATGCTATTGAAGGATTTAGAAATACAAGAGGGGGACTCTCTCAGCACATACTTTCTCATGATACACCCACTCACAGTAAGTATAAACGTGACAAACTCCAAGATCTTGCCTCCTTAATGCGAATATATGACTCTGAGTCTTCAGCGAAGCTAAGTTCTAGCAAAATCTTGTCATTATTTATTCGTCAAATGGACTTACATAAAACCATAGACCTGTTTTCTGTACGACAAGAGGTGGCTGATAATAAAACATACACCATAAAGTCTTTTATGAACTTTATCAGTACTCTTTCGAAAGATCCAAGCGAATGCCTAAAGGAGATTGAATTACTAAAGTCGGATAGAGGCTTAGAAGAAGATAGGGTAGTAATTTCAACAGTCCATAGGGCGAAAGGCCGAGAGTGGCCCGTGGTCATAATGCCGGGACTAGAGGATGGACTATTCCCTTATACAAAAAAAGCAAATGCGGTTGATGTTGAGTCAGAAAGGCGACTTTTTTATGTAGGAACAACTCGATGTATTAACAAAATAGTTTATATTTGCCCACATGAGAAGGCTCTTATTCAACAAATGCAAGGAGGACGAGAGTACGTTCCTCCTAGTCCAATAGCATCTCGATTCATTTATGAATCTAAAATATATAGTTCGACAATATTCTTATCTCAAGGGCTTAGTGTAAGCAATAAAGAACAAGAAAGAACGCCTATTTGCAAAAAGTACATCAATAAATTTTTATCACTACAGGAGCCTGAAAATGGCAGTGATAAGACGCGGGGTAATATATTGGCAAGTAATAGTAATTTACATGAAGGAATGGCTGTGCAGCATCAAATATACGGAACAGGAAAGGTTATTGCTCGCACAAAAGAGGAGGCGGTAATTGCATTTAATAAAGGCGGAATTAAGACGATTAATATAAATCACGAGGCTGTTGAGTTTATTTGTGAATAAACTCACAGATTAAAAAAACAGCACTGAAATACTGTTTTTTCTTGTCATTAATGTCTAAAATCTGGTATGTTTATACCATGTATTAATTATCTGGTATTTATCATGAATATTCTGCGAAAAAATCTCATTAGCCTTATTGTTGGCGCTTCTGTTTCATCTTGCGCTATTGCTAGTCAATTAGAGACTCCTTCATTACATAATCCAAATGTGGCAATATCCAGCTACCTTAAGTACAAGGAAACAGGTGCGAAAGATCCGTTTTTGGATCTTGGCAAGTATTCGGAAGGTTACGAGTCTTACTTTCACAAAACGCGAAATACATCTTTTTTAAGTAGAAATCAAGGTTTATTAAGTGCGCAGTCAGAGGATATGGAAGGCTTTTTAGATAACTCTATCGAGGATAAGTTTGATCGAAAGAGAGAGATATACAATAGCTCATTTAGTAGTGATGGAGACTTTGATCCTTTAGTTTATGCAGAAATGTATTCTGAAATGCTAAAGGTTAATCAAGAAAAGTCTGCGGGCCAGCGAGGAGAGGCTTTTGCAATGACCACCTCTATACTAAATGAAAGTTCTGACTTTATTAGATCTTCGTCATTTAATGCTTATTCTAACTCGACTCTGGCGAAGGATAACTTAATTAATGCCTTAAACTCTGAGTCTTATAATGTAAAGCTAGAGCTAAAAGACAGATTTAATGAGTCACTAGGTGTCGCTAGTGATATGAGTGAGCAGGGGTTAAGTACTATCGCAATGACGAGTCAGTTTCTATCTGATTGTGGTTCTGCATGCTCTTTCCCTGAGCCACAACCTGTTTTAGCGGAGGAAGAGGTGGTCGTAGAGCCTGAGCCAGTAGTTACGGTTCCAAGAGAACCTTGCGTCCCGAATTGGCGCTGGTGGAAAGATAAACCTTATTTAGAGCATTGCGATTAGGAGTATGCTATGAAAATTAAAGTAATGACATTGGTCATATCTGTACTGTTAGGAGTATCTAACGATTCTTTGGCTAATAATTATTATCCTGAGACAACAAAGTTACACCATGCTGACAGTGCAAATCAAAAGTACGAAGCATTTAAATTAGGTGTAGAAAATGACCCCTTTGATGAGTTGGCAACTGCTTATCTAGAAGATTATAAGATAGGAATAAGAGCTGCTAATTCAAGTAACTTTAACGCCTTATCGGAAGTTTACTTAGGTAATGATGTTAGTATTGTTGATGCGGCTCGTAGTAGCGCAAGAGAAGATAGAATGGAGGCGCTGGATATCTATTCTGACTTCATTAGTGATGATGGGTTTGATGCAGAGGGTTATGCGGATGCTTACTCTGACAGCCTTGACGATAGACGATCCCGCAGAATGAATGACATTGCATTTAGAAACGAACAGGTGTTGAGCTTTATGGGCGAGCTAGGAACAAGCACTGACGGATATAGATCAAAAGTAAATAATAATATAGATATGGCAAAAACCAATTTAATTGGGGCTATTAATAGTAATTCCGTCTCCAAAAAGGATGCACTTCGCGAGCTAATGAATGAATCTATTCGCAAAGCCGTGGCAACTAATGAACTAGCTAATTCATCCGTTCTGGCAGCGTCTGACTTTGCAGATTGCGGGGATGTTTGTATTCTTCCTGAGCCTCCAGTTGTTGATACTCCTCCAGAGCCAGAGCCAGAGCCAGAGCCAGAAAGGCCTGAGTGGTGCTCGGATGAAAGAGCCATCTACCACCCTAATTATTATGAGCTGTGTGTAAACGTTGATACGCCTCCAGAGCCAGAACCAGAGCCAGAACCAGAACCAGAACTAGAACCAGAACCAGAACCAGAAAGGCCTGATTGGTGCTCGAATGAAGGAGCTATCTACCACCCTAATTATTCTGAGCTGTGTGTAAATTTTAATTAAGTATTTAAATGCGAGGTACAATATGAGTAGTATAAAATTGTCAGCAATTGCCGTTACAATGAGTCTTTTAGGCAGTCTTTCTGCCTCCGTTGAGGCGAGCGATGATATTCATAACAAGGCTATAGCTAAAGCCAAGTATGAAGAATTTAAAGCTGGAGGGGGTGCTGATCCCTTAGAGCTAATAAGAAAGGAGTACGGCAAAAAACATCTTGAAGATGTTGGCGAAAAAGCAGCATCTCAAAAGCGTGCCATGCTTTTTGAAAAAATAAGTGAAGAGCAGGATCGAATATCTACATTTAAGAACTCTCACTCATCATATAAATCTCAGAAAAAACGAGCAATATATGAGAGTTCGATGAGAGATGATGGGTTTGATGCTAGCGCTTATTCGGATGGTTATGCCAATTACCTAGAAACTAATCGAGGTAGAGTTTCCGAAACATTAGGCGATAGGCAAAACTTTTCTGATGACATCTTGCAGGGTTCTAAAGAGATAATGTCTAGCTATGGACAGCAACACACTTATAATGCAGAAGTGGCTGCGAACAATATAATTGATGTGATTAGGGCTGATAAAGTAAGCTATGCTAGTAGCGTTAAAGAGACTATGGAAGCTCAGATAGCCCAAGCTAAGGACAGAGTTCCTGTTGGAGAACAGGCGTATACTCTTGCTCATGAGTTTAACGGAGAGTGTGGCGATGCCTGTGACATAGTGTCGATAATTCCGGATCTAGAGCCTGAAGATGATTGTCGTTTTGATATAAGTAATTTTTATATAATGCATTCAGAATCTAGTCATTCAGAGTTTGGTACTTGGGAGGAGTCAGACAGATCCATCAAATATGTTTGGGACGGAAAAACAGTTTATAGCTACCAAATAAGAAGTCGTAGTTCTGGTGAGCGTGGAGATAATCCTGAAGTTTCAGAATACGAAGAAGGAACAACATCTGGATACAAGAAAGGAACGTGGTCAGAAGAAGATAGTTCTAGCGGATACGATCTTTATGGCGACCATAAAGAGGATTTCTATGAAATCTGCAAGTCCTAATAGGACTTCATCGACTAAGTTACTTCCATGGTTATGTTCTTTGAGGTTATTTCGATAACCTCAATTTTAAATATACCTTTCATTAATTTCTTCTTTATTTTATATACATCTGTCTTAAATCCTTTTACATCCTCAACCACATACTTGTTGTCTGGCACTGTGTAATAGCTAAAATCAGCAATGTACCTGCAAATCTTTTCTCCATCAATTACCATTTCAAAAGACTTCTGAAGCTCAAGATCCTTAATCTTCCCTTTCCTTTGCTGCTCCAGTAATGCAACATACCTTTGAGATTCAACTATGCTGTCAAATTTTATATTGTGAACAGTTACCTTTTTTGCATTATATTTACCAAAACGTGATTTTGACGACTCACTACCCTTATCAGGAGTAGCACCCAAAACCCTTTTTTGTCGCTTACTCTTTTTTTTATCAAAAGAGGTAGTAACCCCTTGCTTTCTTAGCTCATTGAATTCACTCAAGGACATTTTTTCAGTTTTTTTCATTTACTTTTCTTCATATATAAACCTTACAGCTCCTATTTTAACTCATTTGCGACGCTATTTGCTCTATTTTTTAAGGAAGTTAATGATATTTTGAGTTGTAGAAGGGTTTTTTTTTAGCTAACCTAGTATGAAACAACAAAAATAGAAAAGAGTGCTGAAAATGGGTAGTGCAAAAACAGAAAATTCGGTAAGTATCAGTAGTCAAGCAGTCAAAGAGGCTATTAAGGAATTTAACCTCGGGAAAGCCAAAATTCAGCAAATTAACGCAATACTTACTATTGGTGAAAAAGAGAAATTAGGACTACTTCCGTTTATATGCCAGATTATTTCAGAACAATCATTATACGATTATTATGAATGTGCTGAAGTAATTGAGAGAGGAATTGAACTCAAAAATATTGAGAAGCTAAAGCTTTATCTCCGTGCTGAGATAAAAGATGCAATTGATAAAATAGCAGACTTCTCTGATGACTACTCGATAATACAAAAGATGGAAAGTCGTTTCGAAATGACACACCCTAAAGAAAAGATTGCCATGCTTTATTATGTCGCCAATAAGGGCGGGCTTTATTCACAATTAGCATCTGGCTCTAGAATGTCCCGTCTTGATGAAGATCCTGACTTCTTATTCGATATGCCACGTCTAGCAAAAGAGGTATTACAAAAAGGCGTTGATAATCTGGATAGAATGTTAGAAAGAAACAGCTCCTATGCAAAATACATTAGATCGAATATGCAAGCTCTTGTGGTTGAGGCAAGAGTAAAACTTATACTGTCTGGTCTACAATGTGGGGATTGTGCATCAGAATACCTATATGAGATTGAGTGGCTGAAAAAATTCTATCCCAAAAACCACAGATGGATAAAGCTAAAGGCTTATAAGTTATGAGCAGCATTTTCTTTATCACTTAATAACAGTAAGGTTTGGGAGATTGCGCTTGATTTTTGAAGATGGTTTTGACATGTTTTTTTTCGCCAACCCTAAAGAATCTACGTTTATTGATTCTGCATAACTCGCGAGGTAGTTACCGAGAGTAACAGAACTTAAAGATGAGTAGTTTGGAGAATAAATCTCAGCAATAACTTCTTTACAATCATCTATAAATAGGAGTTTTAAGGAGCCATTCTCCTCATTAATCTCTAGCTTAACTCCATTTATATCATTTACATCTTCAGAATATAACTCAGACCGTAAACGACAGGAAGAGTCTCTGAAAAAACTTTGATAAGACTCGACAGAGAGAAGTTCGGGAGGATGGATTTCAATACTTACACCACAACACTTTGATAGTCTAGCTCTCATAAAAGCAATGCAATCATTCCATGATTGATGATCCGGTGATCTAAAGTCCCCATTATACTTACCTATAAGGTAAAACACATATTCGCCTTGTGACTCATTGATTAAAATATCATGCTCTAAAAAAGCATCATCTTGGCTTAAAAAAGCATCACGAGAAGTGTCGTAAACGTTAAATGCAGACCCCCCAAATAATGTTCTTCTTGACACCAAAGAAGTGCCAAGACTGATCTTATTATGGAAATCAGGAATTGCTGATAATACTTGCTTTATTGAAGCTGGATCGACATTCTCTATTACTGACGGATAATGAATGGACTGAAGGTAGGATAAAGTAACTGGTATGCAAAAATAACTAACTCTATCTCCCTGTTTATTTTCAGATATATCAGTCGCCTTAAGCATATATGCTTTAAGAGTATCATAATATTCTTTTGACAAGTCATAAACAGATTGATTCAAGAATACACTTCTATAATCTCGCATTAGACACTCCATAGCCAATACTATGTCATCTTCATGCAAGTCCTCATCTTTTTCGCCCAACAGTTGTTTAATTAAATCTAAATTCATCAATAAATAATCCTTAAAACTGTCGCCATTGTAGTGCCTTAAAACTTTGAATCAAGCATTTTTTTTAAATCAAAAATAGTTATTAGTTTTATTAATAATTTGCTTAATAATAGGGCAGGAGATTTACGCATATTACTTATGAAAATATGTATTTTCATAAGTAATTGACATTTTTGATTGTACAAGGGGAATTTAATACTATAATCAAATAAAGGATATGAACAATAACGACAAGAATATGAATTACAATCCATCACTCATGTACATTGAAATGCTAAAAAGCATAAAAAGTCAGCGCTCTACCGCATCTAACTTAAATAACGCAGTTAAGTTTTTCACTCAAGATGAAGGCATACAACATGACAATTACGACTGGGCAGCATTAAGCGATGAAAGCATACGAAGATTAGTAGCAAACCTAACGCGAACAGAAAGATCACCACAGACAATAAATAGCTATCTTTCATCACTTAAAGGCGTTGCGAAACTCGCCGCGAAGAATGGAGTCATTAGTAAGGAGATGCTTTCACAGATATTAGAAATAAAAAGCATATCTGGAACTCACAATAAAGGCGGAAAGGCGATTGCGAAGTTGGACATACACAAATTAATAGATAGATGTCTTTATGAGGACAGCAATAAGTCCCTAAGGGACTCCGCCATCATGGCAGTTTTTTACGGAACTGGTATAAGAAGGAGTAGCTTAGCAGCACTTCAGGTAGCTAATTACATACCTAGTCGGTCTGTAATCGTAGCTAAAGGAAAAGGAAATGTGATAAGCGACAAACCCCTTAATCCAAGAATAAAAGACATGCTAGAGCATTGGCTGGATTTAAGAGGACGAGATGCTGGCCCTATGTTCACCAGAATACTAAAAGGTGGAAAAGTCACAAAAAACGCCATATCAGAGCAGGCAATTTACAACATAATAACAGAAAGATGTAAGCAATTTGGGTTAGAGCACCACTCACCTCATGATTTACGTCACAGCTTTGCGACCGAACTCCTAAAAAACAATGTAGACATAAAAACAGTACAGGAAATGATGGATCATAAGCAGATATCAACGACAGAAAAGTACTTGCACTCAAGCCGTGAAGACAAAGAAAATGCGGTTAAAAATATTTTTAATTAATCAAAAAAAGACCTAATTAATTAGGTCTTTTTTATACTCATCATTTTAAGCCAGTGTTCCATGACCTTATTTGCCTTGTCTGTCAGGTTCTTGTCTATAACAGAAAGAGAGTCCGCATGAGCACCCATACTTGAGTCTGCTGAATAGCACGTTTTAGCGACATAAAGAGAGTCTTCTTTTAATGAAATAAACCTTTGAATGTAACCAACCAAATTCTCCAAAAAGTCATTAATTACAGCTCTAATTTCCGATCGAGATTCCTCAGAGTCCTTAAAAGGCAAGATCATTGCAAAATTGAAAAAGCTACTCTGAATAAAAGATATTTTTTGGGATGTAGCTGAAGAACCTTCGCACTCATTAAGAAACGAAAACATTAAGTGATTACTTGTCGACAAGTCAATTAATTCTTGACTACCTACAAACATATCAAAAGCTGATGACAACTCACCAAGCAAATTTGCCATTGTAATTAAATCGACCTCTTCAATAGAGTTCGCCACTTCCTTGCTACTTTCCAGCACAACTTCAATACTTTGAACGTTACACCTAAGCTTATGCTGACTACATTCTGAACTCACCACAAACAAACCTCCTTATAGACTCAATTTACTTCAGTTTTAATAAAAGGCGCTGCCACGCTTTTTATCAAATGGACAATGATTTTATCAAAAATCCTAATAACTTCAACTTTTATTGCATTTTTATGACAAGAAAATAGAGTGAAAACTCCAGCCTCTTGTTTTAGAAACGAATATAATTATTTTTTCATTATATAAATGCCAGATGCCTTTTCTTGAAGAGGTGTTTTATTATGAGTAAATGCCGCATATATAGTTAAAAAGCCCATTAGCGCTATATTTAATGCTTGAAAAATAAGATAAATAGTTACTTTATATAGGCGTTGCCAAAACAAAGTCATACTACTAATATCTTCAGCAGCTACCTTTTTAACTTCTTCATTTTCCTTATCTTCATCGCTCTCTTCATCAATAGAGGGAGCCTTTTCAAAGTAATCATGACTGATAATCCAAATACCGAGCGTTGACCGCCTCGTAATGATGTGAGCAAAATAATAAAAACAAATCATGAGTATATAAATAAGACTTTCAAATAAACTATCCTGCTTACTAAGGCTAAAAATAACATCAAAGAACTTAATATCGATTTTTAGAAGATCAAAAATAACAGTAACAAGCACAACAGAGATAAAAGACAGCGCTATCATATCAAACAGAAAAGCTGAAGATCTAAGAAATATAAACTTAAAAGCACTTAAAAATAGTTTCATTTAACACCAACCATGAAGCTTGGCAGTCCTTCCGCATCAAATCGCGAGAACTGTTGTTTACTTTCTAGAAGTACATCATTTTGATTAAAGATTAAAGGCTGATCAAACGCCTCATAAGACCAATGAGTTATATGTCCAACTCGCTCGTAACTGCGACTCTCATAATTACCAAGATAATCGGTAACAAAGCCCGTATGCGTTCGATAAATTGGGTAAGAGATGCTTTTATCAGGAAGTCCTAACGATAATAGAACATCTTCTTTCTTCATGCCAAACATAAGTTTTCCATTCGCGATTGAAGAGAAGAATTTGTTATCAACATCAAGAAGAGGATTTCCGTTAAACATGTACTGGTAGTCTGAATTAATAAATCCACGCTCACCTTTGTATTTAACTTCAATTTTGTAGTTGGATAGCATTTGTGATCTTAAGTACAAAGGAGATCTTTTTGCGTCAACGACCTCAACGCTCTCATAACGCTTCAGAGGAGTAGCATAAGTACCAAGTTTGTTTACAAAGTAAATTTGGCCTGAACCTTTTGGGCGTATCGTTAATAAAGAAATGTCTTTTTCCTGTAACTTTACAAAGTTATCGATAAAGGTTACTCCGGCCCACTTCTCTTGTTCTAAAAATTTAAACTTATGATCTAGAAAATCGACATCCTTAGAAAAATACTGCGGAAAGTCATTCTCAATAACTCGCAAATATATCTGCTGACAGTTATCAGCAATTGCAGAATAGTAACGAACCGTTAATTTTTCCCTTACATCCTTAAACGTATTTTCCTTAACCGTCTTAACAGGAGCATGAGTTCTTATTTTAGCCATACGACCAAAATACTCATCTCTACTAATTGGTTCTTTCATATTGGCTTCATGATACCATCGAGGGTAGTTTTTTTTATCGGAAATAGTAACAGCGTCATTACGGATAACGATGGTCTGAGGATGTGAGAACTCAACAAGCTCCCCTTCTACCTTATCAAATTCACAACGCTCTGGAGATGCAAGCGAAGAAGTAGATACAAGCAGAGTTGAGAGTGCAAGAAGAACTGTCTTTTTCATATATATGACCTTAAAAATAGAATTTGATTAATTATACCGGATATTATTGTTATGTAAACGATGGCATTAATTCGCACAGGCTTTTTTTGCCTGCAACATTATCGTATTAATATCTCGCTTATCATTGATGGCGGAGATAAGCTCCGAAAGAATCTCTTTTATTTGCTTTACCTCATCAACTTTAATGTTAGCGCGACCTTCAGGACTGTCGTTAAATTTATAAGCAGGACTTAAATCAGAAGGCTCTACCTGAAAAAGTATGCAGAATTTTCTTAATGCTTTTTCACCAATTCTGTTTTTCCCATTAAGATATTGATTAAGTGTACTTTGAGACCAGCATAGCTTTGAGGCTATTTCCAATTGAGATTGCTTAAAAAGTGCAGCATCAGAGAAATACCGATCTCTAACATTAATTGTTGTTTCGCGATCGGACTCTGAAAATCCATCACAAAAACCAACCTTTTTCATCATGTCGGAGGACGTGTTTTTATCCGAAGATTCAAGCCCTAAAGAATTAGAGTTTTGGGATTTTCTCTTTTGGTGAGTGCTGATGCTATTATTTAACATTCTTCTTACCTAGCTCTGTTATTGTAAATTACGCTTATCTTATGAAATATTATAATACATCAATTATTAATTCTTTCAAGCTTTTAGTAGTTTTTTGCCGTCAATCAAATAGACCCCTTGTCTCTTCGCAAGCTCTAGCGCTGGTTTGGTAAAGCTTGAGCTTGAAACAATATGAACTTCATTAAACTTCTTTTCATCCAAAAGAACCCCTAGCATTTCCCTAACAACCTTAACGCCAACCTTCCCTTTATAGTGCTTTACTTGCACCAGTGCTCTCCTCTTCCCTTTTCTTGCGTCAAGATCTATGCCTCCGTCCGCTTTATTTCCTCCCTCCTGACGCACTTTAAAGCCTCTTTCTTCGTAATATTGACGACTTAACAGCTCCATTTGCTGCCATGTTATATGTCCAAATGATTTTCGTTTTCTTACAGACCCCAAAAGACGCCTCTTCTTAAATAAAAACAGTAGAACAATAATACCGGGCACAGCAAAAAGGTAGAGAGAGCAGTAGTATCCTCTGCAAAGTCCATAACTATCCAAGTAAATCATAAAGCTAAGAATTAGTTCTGTCATAAAGTTATTTCGTTTTTTTTGCTTGAAAGGTTAAATATATAAGGTATTATAACCAACATGAATATAACAGCAAATAAATTCTCTGTCGCTACTGATATTTCATGGTGCGGAAGCACCTTTAATCTAATTGATAAGCAACAGAATGTAATCATGAAATCCAGATTCAGATCTGAGGTAGATACTGCCTGTCGACTACTGAATAACAAAGCCGAGTTTGTTTTTGTCGACAACAACAAGGTCTTGTTAAGACAAGACCACTACTTCTTATTTAATCAGTTATTAATAAAACACAAACTTAGCAGCCCTATAAGAAAGGAAAGCTTACAGCTAGGCATTATTAATATATCTGAGTCGATATCAATCAACCTTACAACAGGACAGTTAGAGGTGAACGGGACATATTCTGATCTAACAAGAATGAAAACATTAGAAGAAGTAATGGTAGAAATAAAAAAAATAAGGAGCACTACTAATGATCAATAAAATACTTACCTTAAAATTTAAAAGAAAGACGTCTCTTGATGAAGACGCTAAGAAAGACAAGTCAGGAATAATAGTTGTCAAAAAAGGCGGACGAGGCCAAGTAGAACTTATCCCAAGAGAGTCTTGTACTAAGAGTGAGTATAGTGATTTGTCAGCTCCTAGAATGGATACTCCCGTCAGTCGAAAAGCCCCGACCAAGCCACACTACCCTAAGAGACGAACCTTTATAAAAGAAAAGATTCCTAGCAAAAATAAATACAAGCTATCATATCGACTGATTGAAGCAGCTTTTCCTAAACTATTTAATCTCTCAAACCCTCGGCCCTTATCAAAGGGATTTAGAGAGCAGTTAATAAAGCAAAAGTCTGGCATATCAAACAAAAAGATAAGGTTAGGCCTGTTTTTTTATTGCAATAGCCACCAGTACTTAGCTTCTGTTCGAGAAGGCAAGAAGCGAATAAATGCTACAGGCCGATATACAGTAAGCGTCACACGAGAAGAGGAGATGGAGGCGCAAAAGAAACTAAAATCATTGTTTGCAAAAATCCGAAAAGACAGAGTAAATAAAAAATAAATGGTCATATTTTAATCCACAGGCTTACCCACTGAAATTGTGGATAACCAGCTTTTTAACTTATTCAAATAAATAATATGAGTAAACTTTATATAAATATAGGGTTGAAAAACAAATAAAGATAAAGGGCGTATTTTGAATTCCGCCCTTTACTCAAGGATTGTTAAGGCATTTAAAGCCTCAACACATAAGTAATTATTGCTTACTTACCATTTTCTTTTTCTAGCAAGAAATTAGCAACATCGGCAACATCATACCTACCATTGATAAGGTACTTCCCTTCAACAATAAAGGCTGGAACTCCTTTAAATTCCGGTCTATCACTAAACTGAGATATAAAGGCAAATGAATTTTTTGACTCTTCATTTTTACTCAATTTCTCAATAGCCTCAGCAGACAGTCCATGTTTTTTTGCAAAGTCACTAAAGTCACCTCTATCAAGACCATCTTCATGTAATGCCTTCATATAAGCGCCACCAATTTCTTTTTCCAAGCCCATTTGAGTAAGAGCGGCAAATATATTAAAGTCAAAACCTGCTGGCCCTTTCTGAGCAGCTATATGGTATTTTTGAAACGACCAATCCTTACTTTTTTCCTTAAAATCTTCGCTAGCAAGCATCTTTTCTGTATTATAACAATGAGGGCAACCGTACCAAAAAACTTCTACAACAGAGCGTTCAGGTAACCCATAAACCGGGTCTATTGATACATAATGCTCGCCCTCCTCAAATACTTGCTTAACTTCCTTATCTACTTCTTGAGCTTCCACGCTTACCTTTTGCTTAGCTTGCTCTTTTTCACTAGAAGTATTGATAAACGTAGAACCGTAGCCAATGGCTACCGCCAATAACGTAAGTACAAATGGGGCTTTTGATAGCTTATTTTTCTTATCTAACATTTCTTGACTCATCTTTTTTCCTTTTTCGTTAAAACTTAATTACGTACTGCATAAAACTGAATGACGGATACTTCACATCCTGAAGCATCCTTATCGCACAACATATAACCTTTGGCCTTTCTTACTTTAGTTCCATAGGCTTTTAATTGCTTTATACTTTTCATATGATTTAAATATTCAGGATCGTTATCAAAAAACACAACTCCAAGATTGCGAACCTCTCTCTCGTGCTTTTTCACTAAATAAAGTAGTTTGTCATCAACATAGTCCGTGTACTCATGATTATACTTTATTTGAACAGTATATTGGTCAAGACGATCAACTTGCACTCCTGCAAGCTCCATCCTTCCAATAACGTCTAGCATACGACTTGCCTGATAATACTGATGACCAGAGATTAGACTAATCTCTTGGTAATTTGAGTAGGTTTGATCTTCCGCTCGGGCGTCTAAACCCAAAAGTGCGGTTAGCATCAAGGCTACTGCCCCTGTTTTCTTTAACATTACTACCTCTTTATAATAAAGCCTGCCACAAGAAATTAAATTCTAGTGTTGAGACAGGTATGTTTTATTTTTGTATTGTATCTTTATTTTATAATACTTCAAGTATATTACAATACTTACAATAAAATGCTTTATTTGCGTTCCTTTTGAGGTATAATCGACCTTCAATATAAGAGGTATTTTAATATAATGACTAGCAACAATAGAAAACAAACACCACCAGCATGGCTTACCTATCTAGGATATACAGATAAGGTTTTTGCTACAGCTTGTATTTTTTACGGATTGCATCTTTATTTAGAGACAGGAGTTTTCACTTCATCCGATCTGTGGACAAACCCCGCGATGTATGTGGTCGGCGGTGGTATCTCACTCGTGGTATCTTTTATCAATCTGCCTAAGCGCTTTCTCATGAAAGCACGTAATAACATGGTGGTTAAGAGATGAAAAAAGGCATTAAAAGAACAGTAAAGAAAAAGGCGGACATGACATCAGAGTCTTTAGGGATGCATCGCCCGCTTCATAAAATACAAGGAAATAAGTTCAAGTTATTGCCTAAAATTGCATCTGTATTAAATAAAGTGGGAATGGATAACAACTCAACTTGGGTGGAGCCGTTTATGGGCACAGGAGTCGTTGGATTTAATCTAGCGCCAGAGAATGCCTACTTCTACGACATTAACCCCCACATTATCAACCTCTACAAGGGAATTAAAGATAGAAGTATTACTTTAAATCACATATCTGGTGCTTTACTAAAGTATCAGAAGTTGTTTTTGGGAAGTGCGCCTATTGTTCATGAAGATCCTAAAGTGAGAAATACACGTGGTGATGAGGTGTACAAGGCGATGCGAGCTGAGTTTAATAAGACGCACTGCCCCATCCTTTTTCTTGTTTTAAATAGAACGGGATTTAATGGCCTCGTAAGATTCAGTAAGCGTGAGCAAGTATTTAATACACCATACTGCAAAAATTACTCAAAAATAACAGACAGTTTAATTGACTCTATGATGGAGTCTTATTCCAAAATATCATATAAAATAAAGCATCAGAATTGGAATTTCGAGTCACTTCCTTTTGATCAGGCACTATCCAATCACCGGGATGATAAAAATACGGTAGCCTTTTGTGATCCTCCATATATCGGTCGAAACACCCAATATTTTACCGGATGGGATATAGAGGACGAGGCGCTGCTACATTCTTTACTTGCGAATAATGTTGATAACTTTTTATTAACGACATGGTTCAATGAATACTCTATTGAAGCGTTTGAGTCGGCAAATCGTAATCGTCGATCTCCTATTCCACTCAACCCTGCTTTTGAAAAGTACTGGAACCAATATGAACGATTAACTTTTCCACATAAATATACGATTGCTGGTGGCCAGCACAATGTCGGTGTTTATGAAGCTATTGTCTACAAATAAGGTTTTATTATGAAATTACCACTTAATGTTCAACGTATTAAATTAAAAAACATCGACCCTGAAGGTAGAACGCCACTGCTTGATATAATTAATCATGCCGTTAGGGGGCAAAAAAATAAAGATGGCGACCTCCTGCAAGAGGTTCAATGTCAATGTCGTGGTGGATT
>Ga0115572_10001673_pt1 | contig 17969 bp, 17 predicted proteins | sample COGITO_mtgs_1206_FD_88681 | JGI IMG/M metagenome (GOLD analysis project Ga0115572, IMG submission 88681) | Pelagic marine microbial communities from North Sea - COGITO_mtgs_120607 | ecosystem: Environmental > Aquatic > Marine > Epipelagic | place: Germany:Helgoland, sampling site Kabeltonne... | reverse complement strand
TTATGGATACCAGATGAAGATAATTTAGAATACGATTCAATAAGAATCTTAAATGCTAATAACTCTGCAATCGAACTTTTTCATGCTCATGATCAACAACATCTTGTGCATGCTTTCCCGCAATTAATCTCTCAGCAGATTGATGTTATTAAAGATGAAATTAAAACAGCGAAGAAGAACGGAAGGAAATCTTGTGATTTCAAACTGCATCTAAATAACTTTGATAATAAGCAACAAATATTGTGGACCAATATCAGCTTGTATGCGGGGGAAAATCAAAATGCCCTAATAACCTTTATTGATATTACAGAACAAGAACGAGCCACGTCAGAATTATACATACGCGAGAAATTCTGGGGCAAAATAATGCATCAAATCTCTGATATGATTTATGTATTATCTATCGATAAAGCTCTCATGCCATCAATTGAATATTTCAATCGCAGCTTGCATAACTCTTTAAATTTACCGGAACCTCGCCATCCCAAGCTTAATCACTGGAAACTCGAATTTCACCCCGAAGATACTGAAAAGCTAAAAACATTTCTGAAAAACACACGCCAACTAAAATCAACAGAAACTATCTCTGAAAACTGCCGCATTAAAAATGCACAAGGTCACTGGAAGATATTCCGTTTTTCTCATAGTTCATTTGAACATGATAGCGATGATCTAGTTTCTCGTTATATTAGTTCCATTCGTGACGTAACTGAAGAAGTTGAATCTCAAGAACTACTTATTGAAAATGAACGCCGCTATCGCCTACTTGCTGAAAACGTTAACGATGTTATCTGGGCCATCGACAACCAATTAAATTTCACTTTTATTAGCTCTTCAATCTTCGCAATGCTGGGCTATAAACCTGATGAAATATATCGTGGTGCAATTAATGGGATTTTTAGCCGCAGTGATTTAAGAAAACTAAGAAAGCGAATTGCATCGGCAATATTAGAAAATTATAACTCTAATAGAAGTAATGGGAATGCCATATTTAAGATAGATCTTCCCGCGATTAACAAGGGTGGACGAGAGCTGCTAATTGAGGTGGAAGCTCACTATCTTAAAGATGAAAACAATAAGCTTGAAGGCATTTTTGGTATCGTACGAAATGTTACCAATGAACGAGAAATTGAACGTGAATTATTATTAGCCGGACAGGTTTTTGATAGCAGTAACGAAGCTATTCTAGTCACAGATAACAGAGGTTTAGTGATTAATGCTAACCCTGCATTTTTTGAGATGAGCCAATTCACTTTAGCCGAAATTAAAGGGTTAAGACCTGACGATATAATCAACTCCAAATTTCACAACCTAGACTTCTACACTGATGTTGGTGAAAGTTTAATAAAAAATAGTTATTGGCAGGGCGAAGTAAATTATTTACGTAAAAATGGTGAAGAACGCGTTAGTTTAGCCGGTGTTAGTGCAACTAAAAGTCGCTCTGGAAATATACAAAATTTAATTATTATTATCTCTGATATTACTGAACGTAAAGTAATTGAACAGCGAGTTCACAGGCTCGCTTATTTTGATCCATTAACAGGGCTTCCAAATCGCACTCAAATGTATGAGCGCTTAGAAACGATGGTCGCAACTGCTAAAAGAAACAATACCTTTATTGCTGTATTGTTTTTAGATCTTGATCGTTTCAAACCAATTAATGATTCCATGGGGCACCCGGCTGGTGATAGTGTTCTTCAAGAAGTAGCTATTCGTTTAAAAGCAGGCATCAAAAAACAAGATTTAGTATCACGCATGAGTGGTGATGAATTTACGATTGCAATAACGGATCAAAAAACAGCTGATAGTGCTGCCAATACTGCGATTAAAGTGGGCGAGCGTATTTTAGAAACCTTGCAGCAGCCCTTCTTTATTGAAAAAAGAGAACTATTTTTAAGTGCAAGTATCGGTATTTGTATTTTCCCTAATGATGGAGAAAGTGTTGCTGAACTCTTGAAAAATTCTGATATGGCAATGTATCACGCAAAAGCGGCTGGCCGTAATGGACTTCAATTTTTCGATCAAAGAATGAATGAAAAAGCCGTCGAATTGCTAGAGATGGAAAATGATTTACGCTACGCAATTGAACGAGAAGAATTAGAGCTGTATTACCAACCTCAGTACGCATCCAAAGATTGTAAGATGCAAGGTGTAGAAGCCTTACTCCGTTGGCATCATGGAAGCAAAGGCCTGATCTCTCCTGGATATTTTATTCCTATTATCGAAGAGACTGGATTAATTATTCCGATTGGTGAATGGGTATTGCGTAAAGCCTGTAGCGATATGGCCAAGTGGCAAAAACAAGGCGTCGAAATTGATCGTATTGCAGTAAATGTTTCCGCTCGTCAATTTAAGCAGGCTCACTTTATTTCACTGGTAGAAGAAGTTATTAGCGATACAGGTATTGACCCCAATCAATTAGAGCTGGAACTAACAGAAAGTATTCTTATTGATGATTTAGAATATACCTTAGAAGTCTTATCCAAACTTCGTGCAATGGGCGTTCGCATGGCGATTGATGATTTTGGTACGGGTTACTCTTCCCTGAACTATTTAAAACAGTTCCCTGTCGACACTTTAAAAATTGATCAGAGCTTTATTCGCAACCTGCCAGACAATGCCGATGACGCACAGATTACGCGAACCATTATTGCTATGGCTCACAACTTAGGGTTAGGGGTTATAGCGGAAGGTGTAGAAACCAAAGAACAGCTTGAGTTTATACAACAAACTAACTGTGAAGAAGTTCAGGGTTTCTATTTTAGTAAGCCTATTCCTGAAAAAGAATTAGTGGAATACATACGTCATCGAAATACTGAGCAAACCAGCAGTAATACTTGACCCTATAATCAGGTATTACTGTTTTTAGTCTGTATCGAGTAAATTATTTCTTAAATGAATAACAGTCATGATGTTAATGACAGCTTTTCAAGTGTCAGGGCGCTCTGTTTGATGTAGAATGCCGCCCATAAATTACTCTAGATCAGAACCTTTATACGAGGAACCTCCGTATGTTTAGCCGTGATATGAATATTGCCGACTTCGACCCAGTTTTATGGGAAGCAATGAAAGCTGAAGACGCTCGCCAAGAACACCACATCGAGCTTATCGCTTCTGAAAACTATACTAGCCCTCGTGTAATTGAAGCCCAAGGCTCTCAACTTACTAACAAGTACGCTGAAGGTTACCCTGGCAAGCGTTACTACGGTGGTTGTGAGCACGTTGACGTGATCGAGCAACTAGCAATCGATCGTGCAAAAGAATTGTTTGGCGCTAAATTCGCTAACGTTCAGCCACACTCTGGCTCACAGGCTAACGGTGCGGTTTACATGGCACTTTGTAAGCCAGGCGATACCATTTTAGGTATGAGCCTTGCTCACGGTGGTCACTTGACTCACGGTGCTTCTGTATCTTTCTCTGGCCGTATCTATAACGCGGTTCAGTATGGTTTGAACCCAACAACTGGCGAAATCGATTACGATCAAGTTGAAGCGTTGGCGAAAGAACATAAGCCAAAAATGATCGTTGCTGGTTTTTCTGCTTACAGCCGTGTTGTTGATTGGCAGCGTTTCCGTGACATCGCCGATATGGTTGGTGCTTACTTATTCGTTGATATGGCACACGTTGCTGGCTTAATCGCTGCAGGCGTTTACCCTTCTCCAGTTGGCATTGCTGATGTTGTTACTACAACAACTCACAAAACTCTACGTGGCCCACGCGGTGGCTTGATCTTGGCGAATGACGACGAAGAGCTAAACAAAAAGCTTAACTTTGCTGTATTCCCAGAATCTCAAGGCGGCCCTTTGATGCACGTTATCGCTGCTAAAGCGGTTTGTTTCAAAGAAGCAATGTCTGATGACTACAAAGCGTATCAAGCTCAAGTTGTTAAAAACGCTCAAGCAATGGCAGAAACGTTCATCAGCCGTGGCATTAAGATCGTTTCTGGCGGTACTGACGATCACTTGTTCCTAGTCGACCTAATCGATAAAGAATACACAGGTAAAGATGCAGACGCCGCTCTTGGCCGTGCTAACATCACTGTGAACAAGAACTCTGTTCCTAACGATCCTCGCTCTCCTTTTGTTACTTCTGGCCTACGTATCGGTAGCCCTGCTGTAACAAGCCGTGGTTTCAAGGAAGCTGAGTGTATTGATTTGGCTAACTGGATCTGCGACGTATTAGCAGCCTTAGAAGATGGCACTTCCGATGCCGTTGAAGCCGCTGTTAAAGCGAAAGTTGTTGCTCTATGCGAAACATTGCCTGTTTATAAATAAGCAGCCAGTTTTACTCGCAATAAAAGGCCCGCTCTGGTGAAAACTAGTGCGGGCTTTTTTGTGGGTGCTGCTTATGCGGCTAGTATTTTCCCTAAATATGCCGTAAAATCGCGCGACTTTTACACTTAAAAGCGCGCTCTTTACTATGCATTGTCCATTCTGCAGTGAACACGATACAAAAGTTATCGATTCTCGCCTTGTCGCTGACGGCCAACAAACTCGCCGTCGCCGCGAATGTCAGGCCTGTGGTGAACGTTTCACCACCTTTGAAACCGCTGAACTGGTCATGCCTCGTATCGTTAAACAAGACGGTACCCGAGAGCCTTTTAATGAAGACAAATTGACCGCTGGTATTCACCGAGCGCTCGAAAAACGCCCTGTTAGCATCGATAAAGTCGAACAATCTGTAAACCATATTACCCATAAGTTACGTACACTAGGTGAACGCGAAGTTAAAAGCTTAGTTGTTGGCGAACTAGTGATGGCCGAACTGCGTCAATTAGACAAGGTTGCCTACGTTCGCTTTGCTTCTGTTTATCGCAGCTTTCAAGATATCGATGAGTTCCGCCAAGAGATTGAGCGTATTTCCGCTCAAGTGGCTGAACAAACTCAAGAAGTAGAAGACTAAATGGCGAGCGATCAAGAATACATGGCACTGGCCATTCGACTCGCTAAACAAGGTTTGTATACCACTAGCCCGAACCCGCGTGTAGGTTGTGTGCTGGTGAAAGATGATGAAATTATTGGCCAAGGCTTTCATATTAAAGCGGGCGAAGGTCATGCTGAAGTAAATGCCATTGCAGATGCGAAGCAACGTGGCAACGATATTCAAGGCGCTACCGCTTATGTAACGTTAGAGCCATGCAGTCACTTCGGCCGAACACCACCTTGTTCACAAGGTTTGATTGATGCCAAAGTTACACGAGTTGTAGGCGCAATGACCGACCCAAACCCTGAAGTGGCGGGTAATGGTTTTAATATGTTGCGTGCTGCAGGCATTGAGGTTGTGGATGATTGTTTAGCTGCTGAAGCCGCTAAATTAAATCCAGGGTTTATTAAGCGCATGAGTATGGCAGCTGACAAAGACTTGGCGAAAAAAGCCTTGCCCTATGTTCGCTTAAAAATGGCGACTAGCTTAGATGGTCGTACAGCAATGCAAAATGGCGAGAGCCAGTGGATTACCGGCCCAGAAGCACGAGCTGAAGTGCAACGAATTCGAGCACAAAGCTGCGCCATTATATGCGGTGCCGATTCGGTATTGATTGATGATCCGTCAATGAATGTTCGCATTCAAACAGGCGAGGCTGAAACCCGTCAGCCACTAAGAGTTATTATTGATAGCCAGCATCGAGTCAAAGCCGATGCGAATATCTTTACTCATGCGGGAAAAATTTTGATTGCGAGCCCGACTACCGTCGAGCAACCAATTACCAGTGATGTGTCAGAAGTCACTTATATACAGACACCAGCAATAGAGAACACTGGCCGTCAGCAAGTAGATTTAACAGACTTGCTGCAAACACTGGCCCAACAAGGCATCAACGAAGTCTTGATTGAATCTGGCGCTAAATTGGCCGGTGCATTTATAGAACAGAATTTGGTCGATGAATTAGTCATATTCACCGCACCGACGCTACTAGGCAGTGACGCACGCCCTGCGTTTGAACTGCCGTTTGCTAAAATGGATCAGCAAATTCGCTGGTCTTGGCACGATGTGCGAATGGTCGGTAATGACCTAAAATTAGTATTGAAGAGCCAGGTTGGCTTTAACGAGAAGGCTTAATGTTCACAGGAATTATTGAAGCGGTTGGTCAGGTCGTTGCGAGCCAAAGCAAGCAAGGTGACATCCGCTTACGAATCAATACAGGCAAGCTAGATCTTAGCGATGTAAAATTAGGCGATAGCATTGCCACCAACGGTGTGTGTTTAACCGTGGTTGAATTACCGGGAGATGGTTTTTGGGCGGATGTTTCTAAGGAATCAATCACTCATACCAATATTACCGATTGGAAAATGGGTAAGTCCGTTAACCTTGAGCAAGCGCTGACTTTAGCGACTCGCTTGGGAGGCCACATGGTCACTGGTCATGTGGATGGTTTAGGTACAATTTTAAGTCGCAATGAAGATGCGCGTTCGGTTCGCTTTAAGATTAAAGCACCGGCTGAGCTATCTAAATATATTGCAGCGAAAGGCTCTATTACTGTGGATGGTGTAAGTCTAACGGTCAATGCGATTGAGGATGCAGCGGCTGGCGCAACGATTTTTGATTTAAATATCGTGCCGCATACCGTACAAGAAACAGTAATTAAAGGGTATCAGGTGGGAAGCACAGTTCACCTAGAAGTTGATGTCATTGCACGCTACTTAGAGCGTATGATGCAACAAACAAACGACCAACCAAAAGCCGGTATCAGCCAAGCGTTTCTGGCACAAAATGGTTTTTGGAAATAACTCATCTAATTGAAATACATTTAGTTAGAACAAGATTTAGGAAGTAATGGTAATGGCTTTAAATAAAATCGAAGAAATTATTGATGATATGCGTCGCGGCAAAATGGTTATCCTTATGGATGACGAAGATCGTGAAAATGAAGGTGATATCATTGTTGCTGCAGAAAAAGTAACACCAGAAATCATTAATTTCATGGCGACTGAAGCCCGTGGACTTATTTGTTTAACGCTTACTGGCGACCGTTGTGATTTCTTGGGCTTGCCAGCAATGGTTGCAGGTAACGGCGCTAAATTCGCAACGCCTTTTACCGTATCTATTGAAGCCGCTGAAGGCGTAACTACCGGTATTTCTGCTGCTGACCGTGCTAAAACAATTCGTGTGGCAGTTGATGGCAGCTCTAAAGCGGAAGATATTGTTCAACCAGGACACATCTTCCCTCTTCGTGCTCGCCCAGGTGGTGTTTTAAGTCGCGCAGGACACACTGAAGCCGGTTGTGATTTAGCACGCCTTGCAGGTTTAACACCTTCTTCTGCAATTGTTGAAATCATGAATGCCGATGGCACTATGGCGCGCCGTCCAGACTTAGAGATTTTCGCAGAAAAACACGACATTAAAATCGGCACCATCGCTGATTTAATTCACTATCGCATGGCAAACGAAAAAACGATTGACGAAGTTGCTGGCGAAACCATCAATACTGAGTTTGGTGAATTCCAGCTGCATAAGTTTGTCGACACGATTCAAGGCGAAACTCATATTGCGTTAACAAAGGGCAATATCAAAGGTGATAAACCTTGTATCGTTCGCGTTCAAACAGGTGACTTCCTACGTGATATTTTAGGCGCCGTTAAGCCAGATAATCAGTCTTGGTCTAGCCAAGCTGCATTAAAGAAGATTGCTGAAGAAGGCACTGGTGCATTAGTTATCTTATCTGCTGGGCAGCCTGAAGATGTGGCATCTAACTTAGATGTTTATCTTGGCAACGCTAAGCCAGTTAAAAACCCGAACGTTGATAGCTCTGGTACTTTCTTGACGATTGGTACTGGCTCTCAAATTTTGCGGGAACTTGGTGTACAAAAAATGCGTTTATTAAGCTCTCCAGTTAAGTACGCTGGTATCTCTGGATTTGAGCTTGAAGTAGTTGAATACATTCCGTACAAAGCGTAGCGCTTTGTTGAAATAAAAAATTTAGATTAAATAGAAGAGTAAAGAACATGACTGTAGAAATTATTGAAGGCGACTTAACACCTAATAATGGTAAGTATGCAATTGTTGTTGGTCGCTGGAATGCATTCGTAGTTGAAAGTTTATTAGAAGGTGCTGTTGACTCATTAACTCGTCACGGCGTTGATCCAGACAACATTACTGTTGTTCGTTGCCCGGGCGCAATGGAAATTCCATTGGTTGCACAAAAAGTTGCACAAAGCGGTAAATATGACGCCATCATCACTTTAGGTGCGGTTATCCGTGGTGGTACTCCACACTTCGAATATGTATCTAGCGAATGTACAAAAGGTCTTGGCCAAGTTGCTATGCAGTTCGGTATTCCAGTTTCTTTCGGTGTATTGACTGTTGATTCAATCGAGCAAGCTATCGAACGTTCTGGCACTAAAGCTGGAAACAAAGGTGAAGAAGCTGCGATGTCTGCTTTTGAAATGGTTAACCTTCTTAATGCATTAGAGGCATAATTTATGTCTCAGTCAGGCACTCAAAAAGCGAGCCCAGCTGCTCGCCGCAAAGCACGTAGCTTTGCAATGCAAGCCATTTATCAATGGCACATGGCAGGCGCAGATTTAGCGAAAATTGAAGCTGAATTTCGTGCAGATAATGACATGAGCAAAGTGGATTTGGAATACTTCCACGAAATACTGCATGGAGTGCCAGGTGAGTTATCTTCTCTCGATAAAATCATCGAGCCATTATTGGATCGTGATGCAGAAGAAATTACACCCGTAGAACTTTCTATTCTTCGCTTAGCAACTTATGAAATGATTCATCGCATTGATGTTCCATATAAAGTTGTTATTAACGAAGCCGTAGAATTAGCTAAATCTTTTGGCGCAACAGATGGCCATAAATACGTTAACGGCGTTGTTGATAAAATTGCACAGCAGGTTCGCACGGTTGAAGTTAAACAACCCAATGCAAATGCGAAACCAAAAACAGCAAGAAACAAAACAACCAAGCCTGTATTTAAAGTACCTTCGGCAAAAATTAAAACCAAAGGTGGCAAGACTAGCGAAAGTAAAAATACACTTTCGATGAAAAAGTCTTAAACTTTTATAAAAATTAACGTTAGGTAGACGATCGTGCTGACAGAGTTTGAATTAATTAAACACTGTTTTAATTGGCCGCAAAATAATGATGATATTATTTGTGCTGTCGGTGACGACGCCTCCATCGTTAAGGTGCCTAACGGTTATGACTTAGTACAGAGTATTGATACTCAAGTTGCTGATGTTCATTTTCCCGCTAGTGCTCCAGCGCAACTAATAGCACAGCGCGCTTTGCGTTGCGCTATTAGTGATCTAGCCGCCATGGGGGCAAAACCTCAAGCGTTTCACCTTGCTTTAAGCCTACCCAAAAATACCAATCAGACTTGGCTAGAATCATTTAGCAAAGGCCTTCATACCTGTGCAAATGAATATGACATCTCTCTTATCGGTGGTGACACAACCTCCAGCCCTACTCTTGTCATCACAATACAAGTTCAAGGTATTGTTCCTAGCGGAAGGGCCTTAACCCGAAACAAAGCGCAAATAGGCGATGGTATTTGGCTCAGTGGAGAGGTTGGAAAATCCGCTGCAGCTCTCGATAGTATTTTAGCGAACCCGAGTGCCTTTATAGAAAATACGTGTGATTCCCACGATTCTGAACTCGCCACAGCATACTATTATCCACAAGCCCAAATTGCATTAGGGCAAAAGCTTATTGGCATCGCAAGTAGCGCCATGGATATTTCAGATGGGCTATTACAAGATGGCTCACATATCGCCAAAGCTTCAGACGTTTGTTTAAACTTCGCCACTGCCGACATTCCCATCAATAAACGGGCAATCGCTCTACATGGGAAAGAGGCTGCGTTAGAATTGGCACTATCAGGTGGTGATGACTATCAGCTATTATTTACCGCCCCACAAGACGCTAAAGAAACACTAATTAATTTAGGCTGCCACTGTATTGGCCAAGTCCAAGAAAAAAGCTCTGACTGGCTTATATTAAACGGACAACCTTTAAAAAATACGATAATGGGCTACCAGCACTTTTAAAAGTGAAGTACCACGCAGAGAATAGATAGGAAATTTCTTATGTCAAAATTAGAATCAAACATCGAACTAGAAGCCGCTGCTTTCCGTCGCTTATTAGCCCACCTAGATGAACGTAAAGACGCACAAAACATCGATTTAATGAACCTTGCTGGGTTTTGTCGTAACTGCCTATCAAAATGGTACAAAGCAGCTGGCGAAGAGCGTGGTATTGAAATTGATTACGAAGATGCGCGTGAACTTGTTTATGGTATGCCGTACTCAGAATGGAAAGACAAACATCAACAAAAAGCGACACCAGAACAACTAGCACGGTTTAACGAAATAGAAGCCGCTAAGAAAAAGACTAGCGAAGGCGCAAAGTAGTGAACTCTATTAATAAACAAATCATCAATGAAAACTCTAGTCGCTCAGAAAGAAAACCCGACATTAAGAAGGGCCTTTATCGCCATTACAAAGGTGCTGAATACCAAGTAATAGACATTGCTCGCCATAGCGAAACAGAAGAGTGGTTTGTTGTTTACGAAACGCGCTACGCCGATGAAGAACCCTCAACTTGGGTACGCCCCGCTGACATGTTTGCTGAGACAGTAGAAATTGGAGGGGAAGTTATTGCACGTTTTCAACTTATCGATTAACGTTAAGTAATAACCTATAATTTAAAGGCTGCAATATGGATATTCGTTCTTTAATAAAAATCGCAGGACTAGCGACTATCAGTCTTAGTTCTGCAATTTTTTCTGCACAAAGCTTCGCTAATGTTAATGCTGAAACCAACAGCGAAGACCGTTTCTGGATTGACCGCACGTATAAAAATCTAAGCACGCTTGATAATTACCAAGCAACAAGTGAGTTAGTATTTTCCAATACAACTATCTCGGCTTCTTCTACAAAAAAACAAATAACGCCCATTGTTAGCGATATTACTTTTAAAAGCCCTGACAGTTTTTATCAAGTTGTTACTCAGCCAGAAACCTTAAAAGGATATGAAGCTAGCTATAGCAATAACACGATCACCTTGTATGACGTTCGTAATCAAAACGCATTACAAATCAAAGGCCTTAAACCTTTCGAAAAAAAGAATGCTAAAGCGCGCATTAAAGGCATTTACATGTATAACAAAGAACATTACCCACAAGAATTTACACCCTCTATTCTTGTTGCAGATAGATTATCTGTGGGTATTGAGTTCAAAGCGGCGGAAGACAATTATCAACTGCAAAAAATAGAAGGGTTTGTTGACTATCATTACTCTTTATTTATGCAGGCTAACTTTATTTTTAGCGATTCTACAGAAGCTAAAGTCACAAACACGGAGATTGAATTTAACAAGAGTTCTCTACTACTTCCCAGTATCGATTTATCAACAAATAACTTGATAAAAGATGGAAAAATAACATCTTGGGATTTTAGCGAGAAAGGTTTATCGAAAAAGCAGTTAAAAAAACAAGTTAGCAAAAATATCGTATGGCCTGAAGATACAAAGAATGCGTGGGACTTTTCAAAGAAAAAGTATTATCAAAAAGAAAACTCTAAAAATTCCGCTGCCTATTATTACAGCAATGATTTTTTCTTAATTACTACGACGTCACCAAGTAATGACATTACACCACTGCATTCAAACAAGTCCGTTATTGGTGTCCCATTAGCTTTAGGGAAAACACAGGCTGTATTAAATCAGCTCCCTGCCTTTACAACATTAAAATTTAGCCACGATGGTATTAGTTACACATTGCTTTCGAACATACACCCAGAAAGTATACTCGCGATGGCAAAAGCAATGATTGAGAACAAATAATTATCGCTAACTAAAATCTAACTATCACAGTCTAACGCGATTCTATCGACTTAAGCATACTGTGAAAAACAGCAGTACCTTGCTTATTCATTTTCTTATCGAAAAAGCTTCCAATAAGAGGAACACACATTTTACCTTCTGATACCCAGGTAACATGTGTTGTTCCATCGCCCAAATCTTTTAGGTCGATAATGCCTTTATAGTGATCCATTTTAATCGGCTTAGCTTGCTCAATTAAATATTGCATATGAACAGGTCTTTCAAAAGCGGTTATACGTTCCCACACTTTGAAAGCCCCTGTTTCAACTGTTCTTAAAGCGCCCTTACCATTTTTTTCTTCGTCGCCTTCATTCAGTAAATGAGCAATACCAACAGATGGAAATTTTGCATAACTGCCGTGGTCGCTAATTGCCTCAAACACATCCTCAATTGGACGCTTTACGATACGCTCTACTTTTATTTTAAACATAATGGCTCGCCAGTGATTTCAAATGAATTATTAAAATTATTTTCATTCACATTATCACTATTAATAAAAAATACTACTGCTTAATAGATACCATTAGTAACCAGAATAGATGGTAAGAATAGAACTGCATTCATTCCTTTAATGTTCAGTTCAATTCCTCCAAACATCGTTAAGTTTTTGCATTAACCTGACAGTTAAACGCTAAAACAATACGATCAGTTTTGCCAAAATACGGCATAGCTGCATGTTTTAAATACGAAGGGAAAATTATGACCTGGCCTGCTAATGGCGAAAAGTCCATAAAACCATCGGCACTTAAGTACGCAGTACCGGCATCTTGGTAGTGGTCTGCGCCATGGCGAGGATCGTAAAAACGATTCACACCATTGCGGCCATCAATACTGCTTTCGCCTTCTTGAAGGTAATAAATACCACACCAAGAACAGTTGGGGTGTGAATGCGTATCGTGATATCCACCATTTTGCGTAATGTGATACCAAGATTCCACAACATCAACTTGTGCCTGAGCACCCTCTGGCCAAAATGGTTCATTAACCGCATACGCGATTGTACCAATCAAGTCTTCAACATAAGCTTTTAACTGCTGTAAAGGCTCATAAGGCTGGGTTAACAAATTGAGTTCACTTTCAAACAAGGCATGCTTTGCAAACACAGCAACTTCACTATCAATTTGGCTTGCTTGCTGGTTTTTAATTTCATAAAGCACATTTTTTAATTCGGTAGCAGTCTCTTCATGGGCTGGGTAATGGCTAATGAACAGTTTACTGTCCCACATAGCCATATCTTCAATATAGAATTCGTCTTGCATGCATCACCCGAGTATTAAGCTAATAACGCTATTCTAGAGCTTTTTCAGACTTATATATAGCAGACTAGATCAATTTGCAGGGCGATAAAAGAGATAAGAGCAGATATAAAAAAAGGGGGCTAATAATCACATTAGCCCCCTTTTCTATTGTTTAACCATTAATTAAATACAAGTTGATATACCGTTGTAGTACCGCTTACTTCATTACCTACTGCAATAAAGTGCTTACCTTCGCGAGTAAAATAATCAATAGACTCTGGCCCCAAATCCCCTGCTGCTGAATTATAGGTATCATTGTCGCAATCACCATCATCTACGCTGGTACAAACAGGTTCACTAAAATCACGGTTATTGATATACGATTGGTAGACTGGCGCTGCTGGAACCGATACGTCATAAACAATAATACCGCCTTGGCGCTCCAGCCCAATAAACGCATATTGCTTACCATTTATCTCTGCAACCTCTACCGCTTCTGGTTCAGTTCCTTTGTCATCACTTCGACTGTCTGCCGTTTCAGCAGGATCATTATTATCATTAGTGGCATTAAAATTATCTGCATCCATAGCAAACACTTTTTTAGCTATATCATCACCACTATCAAAAACTAATTCAGCCTGATCATTCCAGATAGAAAAAGAGCGTCCACCAAAAATAGCGATATTATCTTCTGCAGTATAGCTTTCTTTATCAGCAACAATTTTAATACGTTTAAGCTGATCATTATCATCCAATGCGGCTTTTAGTGGATGCGATGCATCAACCAAATCGAATATATCTTTTCCTCTCTCTTCATCAATATGAGAAATACAGTCATCTAATTCAGACGTATATTTTGTCGCATCCTCATCCTCACCACCAACTTCATACTCATCACCATCCCATGTATGGTTTGCAGTATCACAAGCCTGTTGAGTTGATGTATAAATATATTCGCGACCATCACCTTCATTGGCTGAGATAATATAATCACTGCCATCCACGCTAAAGCTAGCAACCGTATCTGGCATGTATAAGCCAACAAGTTGTTCGTAACTAGCAAATTCACCAGGGCCATCATCTTTATTGGAAGCATCTAATTCGTTACCGCTGGTTGCATTCCAACTTTTTTCGCCCAGCCCTTTAATCGAATCAATTTGAGCCGTAGCAACATCAATAATTGCCATCGCGTTGTTTTCTTGTAAAGCAACATACGCTTTCGTATAGTCACCACTTAAAGCAAGATATTCTGGCTCTAAATCTTGAGCTACTGACGTACCCGTAGGACCACTGATTCTAACGTTAGCTCCTAGCTCAGAATACCGAGTACCTGCGGCATTAAACTCAGAGAACAAAACTTGATGAACAACGGCGTCACTGCTAGAAAACCCATTAGAAATATCAACAATCGTCACAGAACCTTCTGGATCATTTGTATAATCGCTACTTGGTTCACCTTCATTCGCCGTTAAAATTGTTTGGGCATCACCACTTAACGCTACCATGTCAGGTAATGCACCGGCAGAATATGTTGCCAATAAAGAAAGGTCATCTGAACGGTATAGAGCGATTATCCCAGCATCTTGCTTAACCTTCGCTTCAATCGCAACAGCAACTAAGCCCATTTTGGCAGACACACTATTCGCAGCGCCTATCTCAATACCAGCGTCCGCTGCAGCCAAAGAGAGATCGATATTACTGACTTTAGAAGGAGCGCTAGTATTGGCAGCTAACTCTAATACATCAATGCTCGCATCTTGAGCATTTACAACGTACAACCGATCAGAACAGGTATCGTAACTAACAATTTCTGCTGAGGACGTCGCAAATTCACTTCCTGAAAAATAAGAATCAACCAACGCTAATTCTAATGTACCAGTACTTGTGTCATCCACGGCTTGATCAACCGCTACGCACTCAATCCCGAGATCAGCTAAAGGCGCTTGATCAGCTAAAGGAGCTTGATCTTCAATAGCTGCTGTAGAGGATGAAGATGAAGAAGATGATCCACCACACGCAGTTAAAGCCGTACTTAGAATAGCGGTTAGCAGAATAGAACTTTGAAATTTCATTTATAAACGTCCAGTTATTTTTAATCTGGCACTATGTTATGAATAAAATATGACAAAGAGATGTCACTTCTCTGATAACAAAAACAACACTTTAATATCTATGGGCATAAAATAATAATGCGTCCATTATCATAATCTTCATTCGATACACCATAATCAATTCGTGTAACCCCCTTTCTACCGACCAACACGGCTAACTTATCAACATTAGTCGTTAAAGTAGACATGCTAATCATGGTCAATTCTTTACTATTCACCTCACGATTAATAACAAGGCTAATCATATGTAAGGCTCGCTCGCAATTGGCAATAACGTTCTTAGGAATCACCTTTTCATTAATAGCAGCGTCCATAAGTGTTTTAGACATTGATTCTTCACTTGTTCCTAAAATCATCGCTGCCAAAATATCAAATACAACAACGACTTTAATATTTTTTTGATTATCAAAACCGAACAATCCAATGACACAAGGCAGCCAGCTATTTTTAGGGTCGTCTATATCTGTTGTTGAAACTTCAATTTCTTTAACGGTTAAAAGCTTGAGTGCTTTTTGCAAAGAATCACTTTTAGGAAGAGTTAATTCTTCATCCGCCGGAGTTTCTGATGATTCAGGTCCCTCGATATCTAAGTCTGGATTTTTTATTCCCTTACTCTGTAATACTGGTAAAACAGCATTATGCAGAGTTTCTACATCAAATGGCTTACTAACAACAAAAAGCGCACCTGCATCTTTCGCCTCTTTTATTCTTTCTTCTGAAGACTCTGTCGTAACAAAGCCAATATCAATATCGAGCATGGCTTTACTCAGTTCAGCCATTAATTCGATTCCGGTCATTTCAGGCATATGCCAATCAGAAAGAATTAATTTTGGTTTCCACTGCTTGGCTAATTCCAATGCTTCCATACCACTAGAAGCCAACACGATTTCCAAATCATCATAGCCTAATTTTTCTAAACCCCGCTTCACGATATGCTGCATAGCTTTACTGTCATCTACAATGAGTATCTTCATTCGACTTCACCGCCACTTTTTTCATCCTTACCGTCAAATATTGCAATGTAAAAATATTCATTTCCTATTTTAGCCGTCACCTCAGATAGTTTATTAAGGTTACGTACAAAGCGCTTCATTTCTATAGCCTCTAATAACTTGGGTCTTTCAAAGCATTCATTTGCTGGATGATCACGATCTAGCTGACCGCAAATACAATTCATTAACTCAATCACGGCATCCTGCTCATCGTCTTCAGAGAGCGTATTTATGGGCGACTTAAACATGTCTTCAGCCAATAAATAACCTACATGCTGATCAATCCCAAGTACAACCAGTTGATTAGACGATAAATGGCAGCAAAACCACTGCAAAATTAAAAGGTCTTCAATAGCTAATATATAGTCGCTTTCAAGGAACTGCTCTGAACTGAATGATTGCCACACAGATGTAGTCGTATTAAGTAACTCTTTCTTACATGGCATAACCATCCTCAAAGAAAACAATGCTTCTTTATAGATTAGCTCAGCCTTACTAATACGCCAGACTCGCCACCAGAATGACTTTCGTGACACTAATGCCTTTTTATTAGTATCAGCGCTTTGTTAGCTACTCACCAAAGTGCTCTATACTTACTAGTTAACAATTTATGATTTATGAAAATGAGGACTGCTTTGTCAAAACTTGGGGTTTTAATATTTTTTTGCGTTAACCTTCTAGTGATTTTATTCATCAGCTGGGGCTATATCTTCTTCAGAATTAGAAAGACTATCTCTAATGAAGAACTTTTAGCTAATAAAGTTATGCAATTGAAAAAAGTTATCGAGATGCATAAAAAGGATAATGGCGAAACTCCCACTGCAAAAGCCGAATTTAAAATTCAACAAGAATGCATTGCAAATCTCAAGATGATTAATGAACAGCAACTGCAAGCAATGGCTGAAATAGAAACGATTGAACAAGATGAAAGTTTAGATCAAGAAACCAAAGAACGTTATATAAAGGCTCAGCTCGCTAGCCTTAAAGCTCAATCCGATGCCTACGAAGATACAGTTAGTATTTTAAGAAAGCAGATATCACAAGGAAATCATAGATTAAGCTTTATTGAAGAAAAACTACTTAAACAAAAACAAGAGCTTATTAAGTTAAAAATTATCGAAGATCAGCATGAACTTGAGAAGTTAAGAAATATACAGTTGAATGAAGAAAACACCGAATTAAAATCAAAAATTGATGATCAGGTTAATACCCAAAATGAGCTACATGAGATGTCTGAAACTATCTCTTATCAGAAGAGTAAGATTGATAATCAAAATAGTGAATTAGAACAACTCATGCAGGAATATATAAGGCTTGAAGAAGAATCAAAAAACAGCAATTCCGAAAGTAATACTGAATCCATTGCCAACGATATTTCAGAAGTTGAATTTGCACTAGAAAGAGCCCTGACAGAAAAAGATTTTTTAGAAAGCCAGTTTCTAGATTTGCTCGACAATCATGATACTCAATTAAAATTGGAAGACGAATTAAAAAGAACTAAAACTGAATACATGATGCTAGAAGAGCATTTTATTGATTTAGCAGACAAGAAGTAGAAATATACTTAGAAGGTGATAAGCAAAAAAAACCCAATAAGTTTTCACTCATTGGGCTTTCTTTTATTGCGAATATCAGTAGTGCCTAATTTAATAGAAGCTCCGATTAAAACAATTACTTCTCTTTCTTCACAATTTCAACCATATCGACATTCTGGAATCCGCGCGGTAATTTATTACCACGGCGTCCACGTTCACCAAAGTAATGCTCTAGATCTGAGAACTTTAATTTAGTATGACGCT